>MDTG01041647.1_pt1 | contig 19832 bp, 13 predicted proteins | sample 811421 | NCBI WGS metagenome assembly MDTG01 (sample SAMN05326645, study PRJNA326480) | marine metagenome | isolation source: seawater | place: Pacific Ocean: South East | collected 2011
GCCATAACGACAGAAAAGGAAGTAACGTTTACATCTATTAATTTAAACAATGGATATAAAAAATGAGGATATAGCCCGTATTGATTTGTTAAGTCTATAAGTAGGAATTTACCCTGCTGGACCATTGCTACCGAATATAATACGGCATTAAGGTGATCAGGATTACCGAAAAAATTATCCCGATTACAAATCTGCAAAAGAAATGCGCTTAAAAGAAAAAAGAGGATGGAAGAGTTTGAAAAAAAATTAAGTACTTTAGTGTATTTAATAAATGAATTATTTAAGAAAAAATAAAGTAAAAATGGAAAGACAACAAGAGTAATATTAAAAGTCATGCCGGTAATTATTTTATTAAAAAAACGTCTTGTGTCCGAATAATATGAATACTTCTCTACATATAAAAAGTTTGTCGGATCACCTTTTAAATCCAGATAAAATAAAAAGAAAAGTAAAAAAAATGAAATAAAGATAGAAGAGAAGTATACAAACTTTCTAGAAAATAATTTCGTAAATAATGAAGCTGAAAATAATTTCAATCCAATAAAAATAAAAATGGGAATTAATAAGAGCGAGAGCATTACTTGAAGCCGCTCAATTGGTTGAGGATTAAGATTAGGAATTATGCTGGGTGTAATAAAAAGTTTAGCCTGAGCAATCAATGTTTCAGTATTGTCTATCGCTAAGCTATTTATAAGTATATTAATAACAATTAAACCAACTATGCTTGATAAAAGGGTAAGTGTTGTAATTACAAAAAAATTTCTTTCAGCAGGAGAAGTAATAAATAATTTGTTTATAGCAAAAAATAACTTAGTAATAATATTTTTTGCTAGCATTATTTATTTCGATAAATACTCATAATTACTAGGCAAGTAAAAAATAGCAGCCATAGGAATAGTGCTAAATAGTTCTGATTAAGAGTGACCTCTGTCGAGGGGAAAATAATATTTCTCGATGCTCCCTCGATAGTTGCTTTGTAATATAAATTATCAACTGAAGTTGTTTCAATTATAAATGGCTCAATTCCTGACTCGGTAATCGTCTTTAATGGCTGAAATACAAGCGACAAATAATTCATTATATTTAATTTTGAAGCAAGGTTTGGCAATGAAGATAATGCTAGAGGTGTAAAAATTATTAAAAATGAATGAATTGGTTTTAGCTTCTTCAAATAGTTACTTAAAAATTTCCCATAAAATATAATTATTAACAAGCATATTGGAGCTAATAAAGGTAAATTGAGCCTTGGTCCCCATGCGACCATTCCAAAAGGTGAAAACCAAAATGAGAACCCATAAGTCATAGCAACTAAAATTAAGAGCAAGCAAACCAATGTCGTCATCGCTTTACTGTCCTTTAAGAAAAAAAAGATTGATGTAATGATTAGGCAGAAGAATGAAAACCAAACATAAATTAACCCATGAGCTGGTGAGAAAAGAATCATATAAAAATTTTTTATAGCAAATTCGATTGGAACTTGGTAAATCGGTGAGGTATAAAAAGCATTTGTTATAGTTCCATACTTAAAAAAATTAAATAAGCTATTTACACATATACCAAAAATAATTCCTAGGTATACAATTTTATAATCATTAATATGGGTAAAAGTTATTCTCAGCAAATCTCTTATGGACTTGTAGGAATTATTTGTTGAAAAAATAGTTAGGATTAAAAAGACAACAATAAAGGGAAATGCAATATCCTTAGTTATAGTGCAAAAAAATGCAATTATTCCTACATATAAAATTTTCCATTTTTGAACAATAGCTAGAATAAACAATGAAAAAAGAAAAAAACCTAATGCCTCACTGAAGCTTGAAAACATGTACCAAAATAAGTAGCCACTTAAAACAAATCCAACCGTGATTATTGCGACGCCCCTTCCCCCACTAATATAGCCAATTCTATAGAAGATCAAACATGACAGGATGCTGGAGATAAAGCTAAAAAGGCTAAACATTTCAGATATTGATGAATTATCAAACCCCATTAAATTAAAAGGTAGTGCTATTAAATAAAGAAGAATCGGGAATTGTGTAACCCCGTAACCGCAGATTTCGCCTAATGGCTTTGTCTCTAAACAATCTAGGGCAACTTTTAATCCTTCAATTACTGCCATATCATCACCACTTGAGTGCCAGTCAAAATGTAAATAAATGACTAAAAAGAAAAGTGAAAATAATATCAACTCAGGTAGATAGGAGTTATTTTTTATCATAAATTAGCCTGAAAAAATATATTTATATCTTAAAAAATAATTCCATAAAAATACACAGCCAGTGCTAATAACTTTAGCAACAAATAAATGAAAATCGAAGATCTCGATTAATACCCATAATATCAGAACATTAATTACAATCCCAATTGCACTAACAAGAAAAACTAATAAAATCTCTTGTTTTATTGGAAATTTTTCGCCTGAAATAAAAACAAAATTAATTGAAAGATAGTAGTTAATTAGAGTTGCAATAATAAATGTTGCAATTGAAACAGGAACCCATGGGTAGCCTAAAAAGATTGTGAATAATGAAAATAATGAAATATCAAATAATGCAGCCGCCCCACCTACAAAAAAATACTTTATTACTTTCATCTAAAAAGATTATATTTTAAAATGCAGTAAATTGCTCTCACGCCATCTTTCCATCCAATCTTTTTGCCTTCCTCGTAAGTTCTTCCGTAGTATGAAATACCAACTTCATAAATCCGGCAATTCAATTTTGATATTTTTGCCGTAATTTCTGGCTCCATACCAAATCTATCTTCTTCGATGACAATACTCTGAATTATTTCCCTTCTAAATACCTTATAACAGGTTTCCATATCAGTTAAATTAAGATTTGTGAACATGTTTGAAAGAAATGTTAAAAAGCCATTACCCATCCTGTGCCAAAAGTAACATACTCTTGTTTCCTTTCCACCTCTAAAACGGGAACCAAAGACAACATCAGCTCTGTTAGAAATAATAGGAGAGATTAGAGTTGAATATTCATTAGGATCGTATTCAAGGTCGGCATCTTGAATAATAACAATATCTCCAGTAGCAGCCTTTATACCGGTTCTTATTGCTGAACCTTTGCCCATATTTTTATTTTGATATATAACCTTATTTACTATACCTTCTATCTTATTTTTTAAAATTGTTTGAGTTCCATCGGAAGAGCTATCATCTACAATAATAATTTCTTTTTTAGGGTGAGGGCTTTTAATAACAGCAGAAACAATTTCTTCGATTGTCTTTTTTTCGTTATAGCATGGAATTATTATTGAAAGCACCATAAGTTTAAAGAATTCTCATAAAGTTATTACTTGTGAAAAAACATAACTAAATTATTTCAATTTCTGGGAATGGGAAAATAAACTTACCTCCTGATTCAATAAATTCCCTCTCACGTCTCAAGATACTCTCTTTAAAGTGCCATGGCATTACTAAAAAATAATCAGGGTTCATAGACTTTGCCTCCTGTTCAGAAATAATTGGAATATGAGAGCCTGGAGTTATTTTACCAAATTTTTCCTCATTTACTTCAGCAATGGCCGGAATCATTTCTTTATTAAGGCCACAAAATTGCAACATTACATTTCCTTTTGTTGAAGCTCCATATCCTAAAACCTTCTTTCCATCATTGTTGAGTATCTCAATCAAATTACGTAATTCTTCTCGATGCTTAAAAACTCTTCGCCTAAATCTTTTATAAGGTTCTGGTGAAGTTAATTGCATATTGTCTTCTTGTCTCAAAAGCCAGCCTATTAATCCAGAATTTACTTGATAATTATTATTATTTTCCTTAACAGCTGTTACAGCAAAACTTCCACCATTTATTGAATTCATATTTACATCAATTATCTTTAGATTGGCTTTTGATAAAATATTTTGTAATGCCTGAAGAGAATAATATTCAAGATGCTCATGACAAATTGTGTCATATGAATTCATTCGAAGCATTGACGGCATATAACTTTGCTCTAAATGCCATACTCCATCCTCTGAAAGAATTGATTCTACCTCTTTTGCAAAAAAAACTGGGTCATCAAGATCATAAAACATTGAAATTGATGTAACAACTTTTGCAGGAGTTTTATATTCGTCCCAATATAGCTTTGCTGAAAAAAAATCTGCTATTAGCTTTATTTCTTTAGGATAGTATTTTTTAAATTTTTTACCAGTTGGGTCAATGCCTACCCTCTCAATACCTTCAGAGGAATAAAATTTTAATGTAGAACAGTCATTACTACCTATATCAACAACAACATCGTTTTTTTTAAGATTACAAATTTTTTCAATCTTTTTTATTTTATCTGATAGATGTTGAAGCATAGAATTATTAAGCCCAGAACGGTAACCATAATTATCGCCATACATTTCTTCTGAATCGTAGGTATGGGAAAGTTGAAGTAGCCCACTTGATGGTGATAAAGTTAATTCTAAAGGTCCTGTTGTAACGGGCTCATCTGTTGTCGCCGGAAAAACACCTGTTAGTGCCTGATCACCTAAACTTAAAACAGGAATAAGGTCATCCAAGCCACCGGCTCTACATTGTGTTATTTTTTTGTAATTCATTTGTTATCTTCTAAATAGCCAAATATTACTGACGGTTGCTCAATAGCTATTGGATGGCCATTTTTGTAAGCTTGTTTATAAATATCCTTCATTTCGAATACTACATCATTAAAGCGAGGTATTTTTTTAAATGTGTTAATTAAATTTCTAATGGAAATTGAATCACTTTCTTTATATGTCCTATTCTTAAAAATAAATTTAAACCAATAAACCACATGAGGAACAAGATCATCAAGCCACTTATCAATATTAGGGCTTGCTCCATATCGCTTAGCCATTGAAATTGCTTCTGGGAGCCTTGCAAGAATCCATACAGGCGCATATTTTTTCCATGAAACATTAAGATTTACGGTAATTGATGGAGACCCTACCCAATATGCCTTCTCGTTCATCATATTATTTAAAATATAGTAAGTTGTTGGAATTGAAGGGAGCATTGACGAGAATGGTCTTCCTTCAATATTTTGAGAAAAAGTTTTTATGGCATGGTCTCTACGAAAAATAATGCAATAAATACCTGTGAAAATGTTACCCGACTTAGCACATATATTATAAATATAATCTTTGGCATCACTTGAGTTTTCAACAACTGGTGTTGATGTATTAATAATTTTTTCAACATTTGAGGTTGAATATTTGCTTTCACTAGTATATGAATAATTTAGGTACAAGAGACTAATACCAAAATTTGACGTTATTATATTTTTAATTTTATAAATAGTATCTAGTCCTATGAGATCATCGTCACCAATAAGCCAAACATATTCACCATTAGCAAGAATAGCTGTTTCATACAAATTTCCAACCATACCTACATTTTTTTTATTACGACTATAAAAAAAATCATCCCTATTTAAAAATGGCTTAACAACTTCTGAGGTATTGTCAAAAGAAGCATTATCACAAACAATTATTTCAATATCATGACTATTTTCTGGAATAAGTCTAAATAAATGTCTTAGGGTAACATTGAGAAATTTAGCTCTATTAAATGTGCTAATGCATATTGAAAGAATTGGATTTGGCTGTAAATTTTTTAATGTATTAAAAATAGCCTTAGAAGGGGCGACATCAAATTTTTTATTCGGAACCGGAATATTTCTCTCATTACTTAAATGATAAATAATTTCATTACTGTATTCATTCCATGATTTAAAACTTCTATTAACTGATTCGAGAACCAGTTCATTATATTTATCAGTATTATTTATAAGAGTAATCATTGCACTGCATAAACTTTTAGGTTTTTTAACATCTGTTGTTAAGCATCCTCCCGCCTCTGCAACCTCACCCATGGCGCTTCCACCAGAACAAATACAGGGTTTACCATTCCATAAACTTTCCAAAATAGGAAGGCCAAAGCCCTCTTCAATAGATGGGTAAACAGTAAAAGTAGACTCTTCGTACAACTTTTGAAGATCAGAGTCAGATGGGCTGTTAACCCATGTTGAATTAGGAATATCTTGCAATTCTGATAAGACTTGCATTTTAAGATCACTGTAGGGAGAATTTCCAGCTATAGTAAATATAATTTTAGAATCCGTTTTAGAATTAAGAAGTTTTATAGCTTTTATCAAATTTAAGTGATTTTTTCTTGGCTCGACAGTCCCAACACATAAGATATTAATTGTATTTTTATTATCTTTTCTAACTAATTTTTTAATATCAATATTTCTTTTTTGAACAAACTCACCAGGCAGTACTACCGGTAAAATCTTTTTATCAAGTTCATAAGAATCGATGTTCTTTGATGTTAAATAATTTAGCAAATCATTATTGCTTGTATGTGATATGGATAAGACTTTATTTACGCTAGAAAATATTTTCATATATTCTTCGTGGTTTTTTGTAACCTCATCGTTATAAAACTCTTGTACTTTCATAGGTATTGCATCGTAAAAAATCCAGGCCATCCTTAGAGAATGTAGCTTGCAAAATTTAACGATTAATGAAGAATGTTCGTGTGTTAGTTCTGAACAAAGGAACCAGTCATTTTCTTTAAATGAAGTATTCGGATATTTTTTCCACCCTGAAGATAAGGGACCATTATATTTACTAATATTTTTTTTTGCACTAATAGGAGCCTCGATAAGTTTTTTACTTTTGGCGTCCCAAATCACAGGAATTAAATTAAATTTATTAGCAATTAAACTTTTTGCCAGCATTCTTACAACTCTTTGTATCCCAGTATTACTAGGGTAACGAGCAGTATGATCCACCCAGTAATATATATTTCCAATATTAGGTTGATCACTTAGCCTACATTCATTCAGTAAATTATTTGTATAATCTTTCCAATCAATAAAATTAATTTTTTTTGTTTGTTTTATTAAATTATCTCTAAGTGGCTCATCGGAAAAAAGTAACTTAATTGCTTCAGACAGCTTAATACTATCAGTAGTATCTACAGGTAAACATCCGCCCTTCTGTGCAACCTCAAAAGGAGCGCCTTGATTAAAACAAATACATGGTTTATTAAATTTTAAGGACTCGATAATTGGAAGTCCATAACCCTCAGAAGTTGAGGGAAATATTGTAAATAAGCAATTTTGATATAAGTTAGTAAGCTTTTCATCATCAATATTACCCAAATAAACTATATTAGAATTTTGTTTTAATGAATTAGAAAATTTTCTACTAATACTACTGTCAATGTTACCCACAAATACTAGCTTGAATTTTGAAAAGTTAGTATTTGTGGATAATAGATCGAATGCTTCAGTCAAAAGAAGTGAGTTCTTATGAGGGGTGATCGATCCTACGGATAAAACATAAGATTCTTTGATTATTGCTTTCTTTGATCGTTTATTAGCCGAACAAATAATATTTTCGGAGGGTATTTCAATTGTACGAATTGATGTTTGAATAATATTTTGATCGAAGCTCAAAAAACTTGCTAAATACCCAGAAGAAAATTTAGAAATTGGGAAGACCAAGTCAAACAAATTTAAAGATCTCATGTAAGCAGAATGATTTTTTGCTGATTCATTTGAAAATGACTTATCAATGATAGGTGTAGCATCATAAAAAAGAGCACCAGTTTTTAACCTTAACTTTGCAGCTGATTTTAAAATATCAGCCAACTGAATTCTTTTATTACCTAAATATGGAACTTCTGGAACTATTAGCCATGAAGATAACATTGGATTAGGTTTAATTTCTATATGACCACTATTTAATGGTTCACTCGTATTGATTTTATCTGAATAATTGAATTTACTCAGCAGACTCTTACGTTTACTATCTGAAATTGAGTAAAAAGTTTTATTAGCTTCATTCCATTCAACAAAAACTATATTTTTATGAGTTGATAAACTTTTCGATAACCCCCGAACAATTCTCTGCACACCGGTGTTAACACCACAGGTCAGTGTATGATCAACAAAAATAAATAACTCTAATTCCTTTTGAAAATTATAATAAGGGCTAATTTTCTTGAAATTCGTTGAACTTATTTGTAAAGCTTCATGTTTTACGCTACTTAGAAATCCAAATATAAAAATTAATTTATTCTTAAAGGAAAAAGATATTTTTATTAAGATGCGTTTATTTTTTTTTAAAAAATGTTGAAATCTTACCTTGGGACCATGAAGCGCTAAAAGCTCCTTCTGATTTTTTGAAAATTGTTTAATTTTATTTATTATTCGCATGATCAGAATTTACTTTGGTTTAATTATTTTTAACGTATTTTCGAGATTTATCATTCCTTCAAACCAAAAATTTTGAGTATTAATTACTGTAAAAGTACTAAGGTTTGAAATCCATTCAAAACATTCATTTATGTGAGTGAGTTCTGGGTGAAGTGCAGACTGAATTAAATAGTCACCGGGGGCAAGATTAAGTTTTAAATCAAATTCATATCTATAAATCTTCCCCACTTTAGGAATGACTAAATATTGATCTTGTAATGCAGAGTTCGTGCCAAATAAAAATAACCCTTCCCTACTGCGTATACTAAAACCACAAACTAATTTATCCACAGGGGAAGTAATCTTTACATCAAAAATTAATTTTGCAATGCTTCCAGACTCAAAAGTTGAATTGGGTTTATTTTTGTTATCTACCAAAGAAAATTTATCAATTACAGCAGATAGTGTTCCTGTTCTATTATTTTTCAAGCTATCGCTAGCATCCAATGAGGTGCTATTTTTTTTAGGAAGAACAAATTTTCTATAATTTTCAAAAGCAGCATCAGGGCTACCAAAAAATAATATTTTTCCTGAATCTAGTAATAATACTTTTTCACAAAGAGTCTTTATTGAAGTTTCATCATGCGATATTATAATTAGCGAAGTTCCAAGCTTTTTGAATTCTTTTATCTTCTCAAATGATTTAACTTGAAATGAAATGTCACCAACAGAGAAAGCTTCATCAATAATTAAAAAATCTGGCCTCACTATTGTTGCAACAGAGAATGATAGCCGCATTTGCATGCCCGTTGATAATTCTTTAAATAATTTTTCTTGATGGTCTGTTAGTTCAGCAAATTCAATAATTTCATCATAATGCTCATCGATTAATTTATTTGATAAACCGAGAGATATTCCTATCAAATAAACATTCTCGCGTGCAGAAAACTCAGGATGTGCTCCAAGCCCTAACTCTAATAATGCATGAACAGTTCCTTTTACATAAACCTCACCTTGAGTTGGTGTTAGTGTGTCGGTTATTATTTTGGCAAGGGTGCTTTTTCCCGCACCATTTTTTCCAATGACACCTAATGATTCGCCTTCAGTTAGTGATAATGATATATTCTCTAGAGCCGTACTTGCATTGGCAGATGTCATATCTCTAAAAAGATATAGCATACTATTATTCTTTTTAAACTGCTTAGTAAGATCTCTGATTTCAATTATGCTCATTAAAATTTATCCCTAATAGCTTCAATATTCTTTGTTAATAAATACTTAAAGAGCACAATAAAAATTAGGCCTAAAGAAAGGGGGTATGAAAGATTTAATAATAACGAATAAGTATTCTGAATATCATTATAAAAAATTAATCTATGCCATAACTCGATAATTGGAAGTAATGGATTGAATTCTAATACAGCTACAACTTTATCTGAAAGTATATTCATAGGGTAAACAATAGGTGTAGCCCAGAATAGAAAAGTAAGCCCGATACCTGTTGCCTGCGATACATCACGATTGAATAAATTAAATATTCCTAATAATAATCCCGTACTTATTGAAAAAAAGAGCAAAATTATCACCGAAATCAATAGAGGAAAAAAGTAAATGAGAGGAGTGTATGGCGAAAAAATCATTACTAAAAATAATATTGACGCCATAATAAGAAAATCAGTAAGGTAAACTAAAATAATTGGGATTATCAAGTTTTTCTTGCTATGGTTTATTCTATTCAATATATAGGCATGTTCAATAAAAAAATTCATACATCTTGTTAAAAGATTTGAAAATAAAGTCCATAAGATAATCCCTGCACTAATATACAACCCGTATGAATAAGTATTATCAACAACTCCGATTTTAATTGCGACAACGTTTGATAAAATCACTGTATAAATAAATATTTGAGACATTGGACTTAAAAAGATCCAAATTGAACCCATAAAAGAATTTTTATACCTACCAAAAAGTTCTTTCTTGTACAAATTTATAATTAAGTCAAGATTGATAAAAAATTTCATATTGATTTATCTTCCCTACCGTAATCATCTTCAATTCTAACGATATCGTCTTCACCTACATATTTTCCAGACTGGACTTCAATCACTGTGAGTTTTTCATCGCAAGGATTTTCGAGTCTATGATTAACTCCAGCACTAATGAAAGTTGATTCATTAACTCCTAATGAAATCTTATCGTCACCATTACATACTAATGCTCTGCCTTGGATGACTACCCAATGCTCGCTCCTGTGATTGTGATACTGCATACTGAGCTTCTTTCCAGCATAAACTTCAATTTTTTTTACTTTAAAGTTTTCACCTTCCTCAAGAACTTCATATGTTCCCCATGGCCTAAATACCTTTAAGTGGGTATTCACCTCTTCCGGATAACATTTATTAAGTTCAGCAACTAAATTTTTAACTGATTCTGAATCATTTCTGTGACAAATTAGTGTTGCATCATTAGTATTAACTACAATTAAGTCACTAATTCCATATGTAGCTAAGATTTTATTTTCATTCCACAACAAAGAATTATTAGAATTAATTGCAATAACATTACCATGCTTATAGTTAAAGTTTTTATCTCTTTGAATTGAGCTGAATATAGAGTCCCAGTTTCCTAAATCAGACCATTCTAAATTAGCAGGAATAACATAAGCTTCCTCAATTTTTTCAATAAGGCCATAATCGATCGATACAGATTCTAGTTGCTCATATTTTAATTCTATATTATCTGGAGTTATATCTTGCATTATTGCCATAAGTGAAGACTGATGTTTCTTCATTAAGGAATTAAAAAGACTGGCCTTAAATATAAATATTCCCGAATTCCATAGATAATTTTCAGCTACATATTTTTCTGCTAATTTCAGGGAGGGCTTTTCAATGAATTTATCTACTAAATAAGATTTATTTAAAATAATACCTTTTGAGCTTTTAGATGTATTTAAATTTGCTTTGATGTATCCATAACCGGTTGCTGGATAGCTAGCCTTGATTCCTACTAAGGAAAATAAATTTTCTTCAGCCGCCTTAATGCCAACATTCATTACCTTGTCTAGCTCTTCTTCAAGTCCAATTCGGTGGTCAGATGGAAAAATACATAAAATTGCATCTGAATCAATCTGAAAAACCTCTTTTACAGCGAGGGTGATTGCAGGTAATGTGTTTTTTCCTTGAGGCTCAGAGAGAATTTTGGGCTCAACACCACTTGATACATCCTCTAACTGTCTTTGGGCCTCAAAATAATGAAGCTCATTTGTTACAATAATAATATTCTTAGAATTAATCTTTTTATTTATTCGTAAGTAGGTTTCTTGCAATAAAGAATATTCAGAATCAAATGATATTAAATGTTTAGGGCGAATGGATCTAGATAATGGCCAAAGCCTTGTTCCAGAGCCTCCACATAAAATAACTACATAGACATTATTTCTTTCTGAAGAACCATTTTTATTATTAGAATGCACGGAGGTCATAATTAATTTTTTAAATTTTTTTCAAAATCTATTTTACGAGGCAAGGCCCAATAAAAACCAAAATAAATGATTATTAAAATTAACAATGCAATCATAATCAAAAAAGGACTAAAGTAAACCCAAGGTAATAATGCTATGGGGGTTAACCATATTATTGATAAAAACGGCATAACTAATCCATTAGAAATTCGGGAACCCTTTACCGATGAAACATTAATAATAAAAAAAAGTTTTAAGTGGAGATGGTGTTCATCAGGCTCTAATGGGGAAGTTTTTTCATATAATAACTTTCGAAATGTAGAAAAAATTGTTTCCATAACAGGGTAGAAAAGTAATAGAATTGCATTCCAAGGTGATAATTCAGGGTGACGCCCAAAGAAAATAATACATAAGACTCCAGTAATAAAGCCGAAGAAATATGCCCCGGCATCTCCAAGAAATATTTTTCCCCATGGGTAATTAAATAACAAAAAGATAAATACAAAGCTCATAAGAAATAATGAAATGTATGATAAGTCTATATCGCCAGACGCAAATGATAAGAATGTAATTCCAGCTATTTGAGAAAAAATTGTCATAGCTGCCAAGCCATTTGCCCCATCAATCATATTTACTCCATTTGCATGTGAAGCAATTGCAAAAGCAAAGAAAATAAAGGTCAGGTAATAATTGTTAAAAATTATAGACAAGAAAGGTAAATCAATGGAAGGGAATTCTAGTCCATCGTATAAGTATAAAAATAACCCTGCTGAAATAAAAATAGATAACAATCTGTGACTAGGTGGAGAAGACTGAAATAAATCTTCTTTAAGTGAGGTTACTAATAATGGGATTGATGATATTAAAATGCAACCCAATAAAGTCGAAAAAAAAGAGTAGCCAGAACCTAACCAATAAAAAATAAATCCAATATAGATCAAAACTCCAGCCAACCTAGGAATCTCTCCAAGATGTATCCTTTGGACACCAGAATAATGAACATATTTCTTGAGTCCTGGTAATACAGACCAAGACTTTATAATTATTATAAATAATAGTGATGTAAGTATTAGTGAATAAGCACCCCAGGTTAAATTGGGACTGGCAAGATATATGTTTATAAATGAATCAATCATAAGCTATTTTTTTAAGTGAGAACATTCTAAAATTCATTCGAAAATGCTAAGTACAAAAATTTTTCCATGTTAAGCTTAGTCTTCGGTACATTCTGATTCTACCCTGTAATTTACATTGTCAAAATAAAAACTTATCAGCAAATTATAGTCGCAGATGTTACTTTGAATATAAGGGGCAAGCAAAGTAATTGAAGAGGATGTAGTTAAATTTAAATTTTCTTTTCTTTCGTACTCAAATGGCATATTTGTCTTTTTATTGAGCATGATAACACTCGGCAAATGTGATGGTTTAGTTGTCCAGTGTATGCCTTTGTTAGCTACACTTAATTTGATTGAGTTTAATTTATTTAAACTAATGCCATCAACTGCTATATTTATCTCAGTCATGCTTTTTAAATTTAATGGTATATGTGAAAAACCTCTAAAAACTTCAGGTTTCATTTTAGAAATTTTATGAGTTGCACTCAAATTTTTCGATGTATATTTTTTAGGAGCATATAAATGATAAATTGCTGGTTTTGCAGCCGAATATGCAAATGGTACATCAAAATCATATTTACCGATAAAATTATAATCAAGTAATACTTGCTTACCCCAAACAGGCTGACGAGCTTCCAATGGACCCTCAGATAGAATGATCGGGAGTCTTCCAGGTGTTAAATCAGGTGTAGAAGTTAATCCATTTTTCCTTTGGATATAATGATTACATATATGATCCCATCCAGCATCGCATCTTAGATTTATACCTGGGACATCAGATACAATTGAATCAATATCGTCACCTAATTTATTTAATATTTTTACTTGATTCTCTGTTCCCTTAAGACCTTTGAGGATATATGGTTTATTAAAATCATATTTAAAAGTTTGAATTCTTTTTGATGGAAGGCTTGTCATAAAATTCCCATCGTCAACAAAGAATCGATGCTTTATCTCATAATAATAAGCATTAGCTATTTGATACACAACTAAAATCATAGGCAATACTAGTATTGCTTTTAACCAAATAATTTTAGTTTTAAGTATGTTTTTTAAGAGTTCATTTAATATCAGAAAAGGTAATGCAACAAACGGTAGATTGGACCAAAATAAATGTCTTTCCTCGATAACAGGAAAGGTTTGCAAAAATGAAATAGTACAGAAAGCCGTATATACTAAAAGTGCTAAATAATATTTATTATTCTTCATCCTCCCTAAAAATAAAATAACCAATAGGTATGCTTGAAATACAAAAAGATATAGGGATAGTGAAGACCAAATGCCAGTAAGTCCATTGCTAAAAGTTGCTCCGCTAAAAATGTATCCAAATGGATTAAGCCCATGCTGTCCCAAGGTACTTGATACATTTAGGTAAGGATAAATGAAATTTGGGATAGACTTTACAGAATCAAAGATAGTTAGGGCTAGTATCACAAGCAAAAATAACCATGCAAAAACATAAATAAATTTCTTTACTAAAAAAATATTTTTATACGCAGTACTCATCTGTTGGTTGATTATTGGAATAAGGGCTAACAACATAAAAAAGAGTGGCACCCCGACTCTAGGCCTAGCCCAAAAACATAAAGAACATAATATCCCTACTATTAATACTTTTTTTACTTCTCTAGTCTCAACAAATAAAATCAAATAATAACAAGCCGCTAAAAGAAAATATAAAGCAAATACAGATGGCCAAGGATGAAATTCTTGATAGTAAAATGGTGCTAACGAAAATGAAAATAATACTAAGAAAAAAGACATAGCATTATTTAAAAATCTTTGAAAAATCCAATACAAAGTAATCGATATAAAACCATAAAATGCTGAAGCAATTAACTGTATCGTATAAATTTTTTCTCCGAAAATAATTAAGCCAATACTATTTAAGAAGGGTGTAAATGGGCCGTAATAAAAATGTCCGTCATATAGTGTTTCACCGTTAGCTAATTGCATTGATTTAGAAAAAATGATTCCAGTGTGATAAACATCAATATTAAGCCTACTAAAATAAAAAACTATTTGGAATACTATGAAAAATAAAACAATTTCGAGGAGATTTTTTTTAATTAATACTTGGAATCGAGAAATTTTAAGAAATTCACTGTCCATTAATCACTTCCAAAAATATCACGAGTAAAAATCTTACTACGACATCTATCTAAGTCAGAATGGTAGCGATTTGTCACAATAACATCACTTATGCGAATAAATTCATCAAGGTCTTTTTCTATCCTTGAATTAAAGAATAGTAAGTCTTCAATAAAGGGTTCGTAAATAATGACCTCAATACCCTTAGCCTCTATTCGCTTTATAACTCCTTGCATACTCGACTCTCTAATATTATCGGAACCAAATTTCATAGTAAGTCTATATATCCCCACAATTTTTGGATTTTTTTCAACAATTTGATCTGCAATAAAATCTTTTCTTAAAGAATTTGAGCTAACAATTGCCTCAATAAGTTTTTGGGGTACATCGCTATAAGAAGCTAAGAGTTGCTTTGTGTCTTTTGGGAGGCAGTAGCCTCCATAACCAAAGGACGGATTATTGTAGTGAGTTCCAATTCGTGAATCATATCCAATCGATTTAATAATACTTCGAGTATCGAGATTGTGTGTCGACGCATACGAATCCAATTCATTAAAGAATGCAACACGCATTGCTAAAAATGTATTTGCAAAAAGTTTTGAGGCCTCAGCTTCAGTTGACCCCATAAATATTACTGGTATATCAGTTTTTATTGCTGCTTCTTTAAATAACCTTGCAAGCTCTTTAGCCTCATGCGTGTCATCGCCTATGACTATCCTTGATGGATGAAGATTATCATGTAATGCACTTCCTTCTCTTAAAAATTCTGGGGAAAAAATAATTCTATGAGTTTTAAACTTATCTCTCATAGCCTTTGTAAAGCCAACCGGTACAGTTGATTTAATAACAATCGTAGCTAGACTTTTATGATTAATTATTTCAGCAATTACTGATTCAACAGACCCTGTATCAAAGTAATTAGTTTTTTCATCATAATTGGTAGGTGTGGCGATAATAACAAAATTAGCATCACTGTAATTTACTTCAGAAGGGAGTACTGCTTTTAAATTTAATGATTTTGATTCAAAGAATTTATCAATATCAAGGTCTTCGACTGTTGATTTTTTTTGGTTAACAAGCGCCACTCTTGACTTATCTAAATCAACAGCAATAACTTCGTTGTTCTGAGCTAGAAGTACTGAATTACTAATCCCAACGTAGCCTTGTCCTACCACCACAATCTTAAATTTTTTCATTTCATGATTCTATCTTAAAAGATGTATTTGAAATAAAAAAAAACACAAGCCAATAAAAATTTTAATAAAGTTATGACTCGCTTATCTTGGTTTTTTATAATAAGTCAAAAGTTATATAATGTGTCAAATTCTAAGTTACACCATAAAAAAATCAAATGAAAAAGCAGAAAATTAATCTGGAACATTTAACTTCTTCAAAATATCGCCCTGATATTGATGGATTGCGTGCTATTGCAGTTTTAGCAGTAGTTTTCTTTCATAGCTTTCCTGATTGGTTTAGAAGTGGTTTTATTGGTGTAGATATTTTCTTTGTTATATCAGGCTTTCTAATTTCTAGAATTATTTTGGAGGGTTTAGATAAAAATAACTTTTCATTTATTACTTTTTATGTTCGCCGTATAAACCGAATTTTTCCTTCTCTGTTGTTAGTATTGTTTGCTTGCTTTCTACTTGGGTGGTTTGTCTTACTCTCAGATGAATATAAACAATTAGGCAAACATATTGCTGCAGGCGCTGGCTTTATTGCAAATTTTGTTTTCATAGATGAAAATAGTTACTTTGGTAATGCTGCAGAAACTAAACCTTTGCTACATTTGTGGTCATTGGGGATTGAGGAGCAGTTTTATATTTTTTGGCCGTTATTTTTATATCTTTTATACAAACTAAGGCTAAATTTATTATTAATTACTTTCGTTATTTTTTTCATTTCGTTTTTATTAAACATTTCAATTATAAATACAGATAATATTGCGGCTTTTTACTTGCCACAGACCCGATTCTGGGAGTTGCTTGCAGGGTCTCTTATAGCATATGTATCTTTAAATAATTCAAAAATTAGTCAAAAAATTAATCTATCACCCAAATTAAAGTTTAATGAAGATAGTAAGTATAAAAAGCTTTTATTAAATCCAAAAAAATTGAGAAATATTTTATCAATTTTTGGATTAGGATTTATTTTAATAAGTTTTTTTATCATTAATTCGGATAAATATTATCCAGGTTGGTGGGCACTTTTACCAATAACTGGAACAGTTCTTATAATTTCTTCAGGTGCGCAAGCATGGTTAAATAAAAAAGTTCTTTCAAACCGAGTTTTAGTTTGGTTTGGTTTAATAAGTTTTCCTTTATATTTGTGGCACTGGCCTTTGCTTGTGTTTACAAAGATACTAGAAGTAACTGATACACCTTCATTTCAAACTCGCATTTCCATAATTTTATTAGCAATTTTGCTTTCTTGGGTGACATACCATTTTATTGAGAAGCCTATTCGTTTTAAAAATAAACGTAAAGTTAAATCTATAATTCTAATTATTCTAATGTTTATAATAGGGCTTTCGGGTTTTATTGTTTTTAAATTTGAGGGGTTTGGATTCCGGCTTAAAGATCGCACTAATTTTTCTGAATTTTTTGAAAATAATCCACCTGATTTTAACTATGCCAAGAGACTAAATCTTTCTTATCACTATAATGATAAATGTAACTTTTATAATATTGATAAACACTTAAATAATGATCCTACGAATATCCCTGTAGAAATTGATTCAACTTGCTATACCGTAGATAAAAAAAACTATAGTCACTCCTTATTTATTTGGGGTGATTCCCATGCAAGTCATTTGTACTCAGGGCTTAAAAAAAACTTGCCATCATCTTGGCAGTTATTACAAATTTCAAGTTCAATGTGTTTTCCAAGTATTGATGTTAAAAATTCATCCTCAACAAACTATTGTACAAAATCAAATTGGCTTTCACTTGAAACAATAAAAAAAGTGAAGCCTGATGTGGTAATGATTGCTACTAACGCAGGGCATACTATAGAATCTTTTAGAAAATTTTCAGATTATCTTGAGGCTCTAGGGATAAAAAAAATAATTTTTGTTGGGCCTACGCCGCATTGGGATATTGCATTACCTAAAATTGTTCTCAGAGACCTATGGCCAGAAACACCAAGAAGAACATTTAAAGGTGTTCACAAAGAAACGATGACCCATAATATGAAACTTCAACAGCATTTTTTCCAAAAAATTAGATCTGACACGATAATATATGCCAATATTATTGATTCGATGTGTAATTCAGAAGGATGCTTGACTTATATTGGTGAAGATAAAAAAACTGGTATTACTTCTTTTGATTGGGCTCATTTGACACCTATTGCCTCTGATCATATAGCTAAGAATATCTTAGTAAAGTTGATTGTTGATGATGTTAAGTATCCCGCAATCATTGAAGGCAAAGCGAAAATTATCCCTTACGAAAGACCTTTGGCTGAAAAACCTTCTACAGAAAAAATGGATAATTTTCCCCATAATGAACCTGTAACAACAACAATACAAATTGCCCTAAGTAATCCTATTAATTTAGGTGAAGTAAATATTTATCGAGAGCAACCAGGAAGTCTTTCAACTAGCCCACTTATGCCAGGATTATGGGGTATTGGCATTATCGTAGATGACAAAATTGATATAAGTAATAACATGCCAAGAAAACAAGACTTGAATCTATTAGTTAAAAACAAGTTGACTTTATTGCTGCCAGGATCATTCTCTGCGTGTCCCTCTTATAGTGTAGCTATTACTTACAAGTCTTTAAAAAAAGATGCGATATATAATAGTGATCAAATTTTAACGATTGAAGGTAATTGTAAGTAAGAAAATTACTCTCTTGTATTTCAAATAGCCTCTTATAAAGCCCATACCAAAGTAGTTATTTATACTTTATTCATATTTTAAAGATAATCAAAAATTTAACGTTAAGACTTGTTTCATATTATTATTTTGATAATATAACGAAAATTTTTAGAATTTCTTAAAGGAAAAATAGATGAAAAAGTTATTAGTTGCCTTAGCAGTTTCAGCTCTTGTTGCAGGTTGTGCTTCAAAAAGTAAGGAAAAAGCCTATCATCCAACTGATGATGTAAATGCAAGCTCTCAAGGTGGAAAAGGTTTTGAAAGTGATGGTTCTGAAGTTGATTTTGGCTTGGACGAAGAGCCAGCAAAAGTTCAGTATGAAGACCCAAAAAAATATTACCCTAAAAAGTAAGTTTATTAAAACATACAGTTTAAAAAAAGAGCCCTAGGCTCTTTTTTTTCATTTATTTTTTAAAAACTTAAATTAATTTAAATTGCAATCTTGTGTTCTCTGACAATCTCAAGTTGAAGACAATGATAGATTTGTTACGAATTTTTCCCACAACATTTTTTAAACTTGCGTCCGTTACCACAAGTGCAAGGGTCGTTACGTCCAACCTTTGGTGAATCTCGTATAATTGGGGTTTTAGGAGGGCAACAACTTGTGTCACTACAGCAGATTACGTCCTCATTAGCTATTTCGTCGGATAATTCGTCTATTTTGTCAATCACGCTTATAACTTTTTAATAACTTTCATTTAAATTGAATGCAAACTTATCTTTATGAGATTCTACTTTAAGGAAATTTTACCAAAGTAAATTAAAACATTATGAAGATAAAATTAATTGATTGAATTTAATTAATTTTTACAACAGCATTTGTCTTTACAACATGAACATGTTTTTTCTTCGCAACATTTTGATATTTTACAATTGCATTTACATTTATCTTGTGTCATAAATTTCTCCAATATTTATCGTTTTATATTAGTTGCTTAATTTGAACATGTCAAATAGAAACCCTTTTATAATCATGGGTTTATCTTAATGTAATTGGTGGAGCTGGGGGGAATCGAACCCCCGTCCGCAAGCCCTCTGCAGGCAGTTCTACATACTTAGCTATGTTGTTTATGTTTAACTTTTA
>MDTG01383753.1_pt1 | contig 19832 bp, 20 predicted proteins | sample 811421 | NCBI WGS metagenome assembly MDTG01 (sample SAMN05326645, study PRJNA326480) | marine metagenome | isolation source: seawater | place: Pacific Ocean: South East | collected 2011
AACAGTTTAGATAAAGTTACAGCTACCGTAACCGATTCATCCCATGCGAGACAGTGACATAAACCACCTATGTAAGTTTTCCCATAGCGCTGCAAGAAGATTATGTGCATCATTACCATTAGTAACTTTACATAAATATTTATTTTAATTATATAAAAAATAAAAAAGTCGGATAAAAGTCAGTTGATTTTAGAAACAAGTTTAGAAATTAAGTTTGAATGTTTGGTGCCTGTCTCAAAGATCGTTGAAGGCGCGGGTGGTCGGTTCGAATTTCCGGAAAAAGTAAAATATAAACGCAGAGATTTTGAATTTAGGTCTTTAGTTGAATTTTTGAACATACCAAGGCTTTCGATGGAATGGCTTGACGATCCTAGGGTGTCAGAAAATCAAAAAAAGATATGCATTAATGCAAGACGTTACGCTCGGCTTGATTTTTACAAGCGCTGGGGTTTTTTAACGGCTAATACCCAATTCCAACGTCTATCGGAAAGTGCTGTCGAATTTGACGCATACCATACCCAATTGTGGAAACTTAATGCGCAGCGCATTCAAGGAAATTTAGAGAATACCAATGGTTTTCGCCTTAAGATACCAAAGTTTTTGAAATGGACGGTTCATAATTATCCCACAGAAAAACTCGCAATCCCAGTTCAAGAGCCTGTAAATCTTTGGTCAGCTATATATGGCGCTTGGTTCTTTGGCTCTAAGAAACTTTCTAATATGAGAACTTGCGGACGTTTTGAAAACTTTGGTCCAAGGGCGGGGTGCGAAATATTTTTCATACCTAAACCAAGTCATAAAAAATTTTGCAGTGAAGTGTGCAAAAAGGCTTCACATGATAAGTTCAGGTCTAAAAAGAAACGGAAATAGCCATTAAAAACTATCAGACAAATCAGCACTGGATATCGGAAACTTCACGAGACTAGAAGGGCGAAGTGGGATGCTGAAATTAAATGTCAATAAAGAGTGGAGGTTACAAGTTCGCCAGTTCGAGCTATGCTAAATAGGCAACAATTCAGAAAAATGAAAATTAGTGACTTAGTGGGTCGGGAAGTATTTGAAAAATGAAATGGGTATTATTTATAATTTTCTCCGGGACTACGGTTATACCTTTGGCTGAGTATATTGATGAAGATAAATGTGTAGACGCTAGCAATGAGCTAAAAAAAATAGCTGATGAGGCTCAACAATCGGGTGCAACCGAAGCCTATCAGTACCAGTGCCTTCCAGCTCCTAAGAAATTTTTGCTTTTCAAATAGGATGGAGTGATTTCGTGACGGCTAGTTAAAAGCGGTTAAGTTTAAATTCTGGCGCACCAATAAATAAACCAATGCATTAAATCCTTTAAACCTGGCAGATGCGAACAGTTTACCCTATTGAAAAATTTGTGGACAAATGCTTTGTTAATTACTTTTTCCAATTTAATGATAGAACTCTCGTTTCACAATTACGCAATAAGTATTGGAAATTCCTTTGCGACCAAAGCATCACCATCGTTGAGTGCTACCTGCTTAAACGGTGGAGAAGTTATAATTCCCTCACGCTTGGCAAACCGAATGCCGTCCCCAACCAAGCGTAATGAAAAGGCCCTCCTTTGAGTGCTCGGGCTGGTATTTGCGGGCGCGCCATGGATTGTGCGAAAATCAAAAGCTATGACATCTCCCGGACCTACCGCCCAGGCTTCAATTGTGTAGTCTTCCCGATTTTCGTTGATGTTCGGAATATTTTCCAAGGTATCGTGTTCGTTTAGGGCGGAACCGTCAAATCTCTGTGGGCGATAGAATTTACCCCATTTGTGAGAGCCTGCAAGAAATTCAAGCGTTGTTTCGCGCGGCACCTCGTCTAATGGGATCCATAAGCTAATTGTTTTTGGTCCATCAACGCAATAATAAGGTGCGTCCTGATGCCATGGCGTAGGCACACCAGTTTGCGCTTCTTTGACAAGGACATGTTCGTGAAATAGCTGAACAGATTTACTGTTCATCAATTTACCGGCAATCGCGGCAGCTGGGGAGTTGAAGATAAAATCCTTATATTCAGGAATACGATCCCAATTGCAGTAATCTACAAAAAACCGACCCGTACCTTCCTCTCCCTTGTAGATGCGGGCGTTTGGATCTGGATCATCCATATTGGCTTGAATGCCTTTTTGCAATATTTCTATCCAGTCGGTGAAGACACCTTTGAGAACTGTAACACCCTTTTCGTTGAACTCGTTAATGGTGGCTTGATCAATGTAGTTTGTCATCAGCACTCTCCTTTAAATGGTGGTAAACAAATCCCCATATCCCAGTAACCCTAATAGCTTTTAATATTTGATCAAGTGTGAGGCAATTCTCTTTGGGACTGAGTTATATTTACATTAGATAAGCACCAAATTTTAGAATTTATTTTTGAAATTAACTTGACGGAGTTTTTTTAAAACTGGGAATGTTATCAGGTATCAAATGGAAAGGTTGCTGGTCGATGCAATAAATAGCGGAACTTGGTTTAAACCAAGAATGGTCGTCCAGAGTCCCAATTTTCAAAACAAGCATGCCAGGCCTTGGTGGACTTTTAACAAAAATATGTGTTCCACATTTGCAACAGAAGTGCCGTATCCGAGGCTTCTCAATATCGTCTCTTTTGAAAGTCCCAGGAGTCCCTTTTGTAATTCTAAATTTTTCCTCAGATATGACTATTGAGGTATTTGCGCTGCCGCCGGAAAGATACCTGCACTCTCTGCAATGGCAAAGAAGTTGAGCATGGATAGGATCATCGAATTCGTATTCTATTTCGCCGCAATAACACCGACCAGTATGTAACATGGTATTTCCTTTGGGTCTCTAAAAAAGATGCAATGATGATCGTTTGCAATTCATAAGAACTCAACAAATAAGTTGGGCGTTTTAAAGAAATATTATGAAATTATCTTTACAAAGATCTAAGATCTTAAACATTTACACACAAAACCTTTTTAGCGTTCTTTACTTATAGCTTAGTCGAGAGACACTAATATAAAGAGCATAAAGGCTTTTTTATAATAGTTTAAAAATTCACAAATTTGTATAGATAATTTGTGTGAGCTGGAATAAAGATTGGCAAAAAGCTTAGAGTCTTAAGGCGATGCCAATACTTTTGACTAATCGTGCTAGGCAAACTTTTGATAACATCCTTCAGCGCAAAAAAGAGGATAATAAATGTTGAAAACAAAAGTTCTTACCACCCTAGGCGCAGTCTATGTAGCTTTAGCGTTCCCGCTTAAGGCTAGCGAAAGCGTCCAGTCTATTGCCTTGGCTGGTACAGTGATTGCGGATAACAAGGCGACCCTTTCATATGAAACGAGAGGCTGCATCAATAGAGTTTCGCAAGATGCATTAAAATCAAGTTTAGCAAGCGTTGATCAAGTTTTGGTAGAATTGGATGATCGGTCAGCTGCTTTATCGCTCAAGACTGCACAAGCCGTATTGTCGGACCTTCGAGCAGCTCTGGAAGAAAGGGCTTTTGCAGTTCAAGTTGCAAAAGCGGAGATACTGCGCGTTACTGAAGAACAAACCTTCGTAAATAAAGAATATGATCGGACACTGATTTTGTTCCAGCGCGGATTGGTGAATGAAACGACTTTGGATAATGCGGAACGAAAAAAACTAGATGCGACCTTCGCACTTCAGCGGGCAGAAGAAGATCTCAAGCGATCAATTGCAACAAAGTCGCGTGCAGAGATTTCGCTTGAAATAGGGCAACTAGAATATGAAGTTAGATTGCTGGATGTAGAAGCGCTCAAGCTGCGAGCTCCTTTCGATGGAGTGCTTTTGGACTTTATGCCTAAAGTTGGCGATTGTGTTGCCCAAGGAGCTTTGGCCGCAAGCATATATGCACCCGAAGAAAAGAGCGTTGAAACTTACATCTATGTTGAGCAGCTTGTCGAGCCTGAAAAGGTTGGTGTTGTTGTTGGGAAGTCAGTCAATGTTGTGCGTACCAATGGGCAAGTTTGCGATGGTATGTTTTCGTTGATTGGTACTGAAGCAAATCTTGAATCACAAAATGTAAAGGCAACGATTGAACTCGAAGCTGGATGTGCAGCAGAGCTCTTTTTAAATGAAGCTGTCAGCATCGTAACAAATCCAGATTAATTCGGATTGAGTACCAAGTTTTATATGTAGGGATTAATCTAGATTGATTGTCTGTTTGCTGAGTCGGCAAAATAAATGGGCTTTCAAGGTCTCACTCTTTCTTTGAAAAGTTCAAATTACCGCCACCTTGGCTTTCGTGGTTCTGGGCGTATGGATCGGCTTGGCTCATGTTCATTGCAAAACGCAATAAGGCTTGAGGTAGATACATCCATTACGGTGCCGGTTCATATGTCCGAAATGCTGAATATGGTTCATTCCATGAGCGCAACATCTCTTCGAACTCACACCCGTCATGGAGTGAAAGAGAGAACAACCACTCGGAGCACCGTCAATGGCCTGACAGCAGTCAACCAGTTAACAAACGACTCCACCAGTTCCGAATTACTTGATATCGCTGAGCGAGCGAACCACCCGAATTTGAAAAGATGCAGCCTCTCGTTTCCTATTAAAGGGTCGCCTTGTATTCGGCAATCACTGTACTAGCCTTAATGACGATTTTGGGTACCTAAAGGTAAGCTTGCATATGCCAATATCAGAAAATTTCTCACGTTAGTTAACCTACGGTTTGAAACACAGGAGTGGAACGTTTGGTAGCCATTTTTCTAAGATTGGAACGGAGCTTAAATTGGCACTCACCTATACTAAGTAATTGATTTTATGATTTTTATAAAATCTGATTAAACCCAGTTAATAACGCAGAATGAAAATTAACTAACCAGAAGAAAATTCTCGGAAAAAAATATCAGACTACTTTTAAGGGCTCAGAAAAGACTAAGCCATTCAAAGATTCCTTGTGCCCCTAGTCTGAAACTTACTCTAATACCTACCTATGTTTGTCAAGCCAAGTAATCGTATCAGGTTGTGCATCAGACACTTCCTCTATAGGTTCATTTACCAAAATTCCCAAATTTCGTCATCCTTTTCCAAGGTGTCACTAGTGGCTTGGCAGCTCTCTTCTAGTAATTCTTCCAAGAACTCATTATATGTTTTAGTCTTCGGTTTTACAGTATAAAGTTCATTGTTTTCATTTCTCTTCAGCCTAGTGATTGAGCAAATAGTATCATTAGTTAGTCCATTAGTTCGTGAAGTATAAGTTCAGAAACGGTTGCAAAAATCACTTATTCAATAGATGACTTTTGGGTGAATAGATTGTTGCAAACAGTGAGTGGCCGCGACTCAAAATTGTACCGTCATACCTCCGTTCACTTGAAGAAGCTGCCCGTTCATGAACTCTCCTTCCTTACTGCAAAGGTAGGCAATTAGCCCAGCGATATCGCTTGAATGGCCGAGCCTACCCATAGGATTAGCTAATCTAAGCTGTTCAAGTTCCGAACCTTCTTTTGGCACTAAGTTGTCGCCGGGAAATGTTCCTGGTGAGATGATGTTGGCAGTAACTCCGCGATCGCCGAATTCTACTGAAAGAGATTTAGTAAAACCCCAAACCGCGTGTTTGGATACAGTGACGGCAGCCTTGCCCGGATAACCTTTTTGTGCGTTCATACCTGTGAAGTTGATGATACGTCCCCAGCTTTGTGCAAGCATTGCTGGAAGACAAGCGCGCGACAGCCATAATACGGATTGTAGATTCACGGACATCACTCTGTCCCAATCATCTTTGGTAGTAGACAAAAATGGTTGAGACGGGCGGATTGCAGCATTGTTGATTAATACATCTACTTTTTTGAAAACCCGTTGAGCTTCCTCCACGATAGACAGGGCATCTTCCTCAATTCCGATATCACCCATCGCTATTGTAGCTTGACCTCCGAGTTCTTCGATCTCGCGAGCAACCTCAACACATTTAGATTGGTCTTGGGAGCCATTTAGTACTATATTAAAACCCTCAAGTGCTAGCCTGAGTGCGATACCGCGGCCAATATTTTGCCCAGAGCCAGTGATTAATGCAGTTCGTTTTTCATTCTCCATATTAGTTTTTTCCCAGTTTCTAAATAGTATAAAATGAACTTAAGAGGCTAATTTATTGATCCATGAATTATAAAACTAAGAAAGATTTTTAATGTCCTGCTAGTTCGGTATCCATTTCTTATAAGATCGCCAAAATTTGTTAAAAAGCTGCAAAATTTTATCTTAATATCCAGGTCTACAGACATCTCAAAGGCGCCCAATAATAAAAATAGATCCAAGCTATACCGAGTATTTTTCAAGTAAAAGATATAGGGCAAATGTCGAACAACTTTTTATCTCGGATAAAGTGCTAGGTCTAGGAAAGTGGCATCCGACTTTCTGCCATCGTTACGAACCAACTACAGCCAATGGGTATTATTTCGTCATTGAACTCATAGGCGGGGTTATGAAGATCAGCGCTATCTCCGTTTCCAAGAAATAAGTAGGCGCCTGGGCGTTCTAATAACATTTCGGAAAAGTCCTCTCCTGCCATTTTTGGCTCAAAATCGCGGTGGACAACACCGCAGACTGCAATAGCTACCTCAGCTGCGAGTTCAGTCTTGCCTTGGTGATTTACCAGTGCCGGTGGTCCAGAGATATGGCTGACCTCCGCTATTGCACCATAACCAGCCGCCGTTGATTTTGCTAGCGCATCAATACGAGACCGCACCATGTGCTGAATTTCGGGTTCAAATGTTCTAATGGTCCCGCGCATGTGAACGGATTCAGGTATCACATTATAGGTGTCGGTTTCGGTACGAAAGCCACAAAGGGATACGACTACATTTTTCAGTGGATCGATATTGCGCGAAGCAATTGATTGGAGCGCCACAACGATCTGCGAGGCAACCAGTGTTGAATCCACTGCTCTATGTGGCATAGCGCCATGCCCACCTTTGCCGCGTACAATGATCTCAAATTTACTGGGTGATGCCATCTGGACCCCGTTGCGTACAGAAAATTCACCAATAGGAATACCTGGCATATTGTGCATTCCATAGATTTCGTCGACGTTCCACCTGTCCATCAAACCTGCATCGATCATGGCGCGTGCGCCGCCACCACCTTCTTCTGCAGGTTGGAAAGCCAGCACGACCTTACCGTTGAAATTACGGGTCTCTGCGAGGTATTTAGCAGCACCTAATAGCATTGACGTATGCCCATCGTGACCGCAGGCATGCATTTTCCCGGGAATGGTAGATGCGTGAGGTAGCTCGGTTGCCTCATGTATGGGAAGCGCATCCATATCTGCACGAAAACCGATGGTATTGCCTGAGGCAGTAGATTGGCCATAGATAACCCCAACCACACCAGTTTCGCCAAAACCAGTTACAACCTCATCGCATCCAAACTCTTTTAGTTTGGATGCAACCAACGCTGCTGTTCGATGCTCTTGGAAACGTAATTCAGGGTGGGCATGGATATCTCGCCGCCATTTAGAAATTTCTGGTAGCATTTCAGCGAAGCGATTCAGAACAGCCATAGAGTTTCTCCAGCTTGGTGTCATTCCAGCTTGCTTCAAATCCGTAGCAGTGGCAACATTTAGGAAGCCAAATATTTGTTAAAACATAAGTTTCAATGCAGCCTGACTCTTAGCTATCAGGTACCAATAACAAAAGTTACCGTTATCGCTCCAGTTTTGCATAAATTCGGCATTTTACTACTTACTGAGTTTTCAACTTTCGAGCCTGGGGATAGAGTTTATTGGGCATGTTTATATATCCTTGACGTGCTTCCCGGAGAAATTCATCCACCCTACACCTTCCGTAAAATTAATATTTTTGCCTAAGTTTTGTCCACTAAGTTGCCATAGGTGGCAGAATTTTAAAATGCGCTATACAGATATTGTCTTCCACAATTCGGCGCCATCGGCTTTATTCGAGTTGACCTTATCGCTAACCCTGGCCAAGTCTATAGTAGCATTAGAAATCGGCCTCATAAGTCTTGCAGCACCTTTCCCTAACTCTCCTAGCCAAAGTGACCACTCTTCATTATTTAGAATAACTGGCAGTCTGTGATGAATTTTGGCCATCTTGGAGTTAGCATCAGTAGTTACGATTGCACAACTGCTTATTGTCTCTCCATTCAATTCCCAGTCTTGCCACACTCCAGCCATTACAAGAAGTTCTCCATCGGACCGAGTAACACGATAGGGAATAGGTCTCTGACCCTTTACTCTATGCCATTCATAAAAACCGTCGCTAGGAATTAAGCAGCGCCTATATCTACATGCATCTTTAAATGTTGGTTTTTGTGCTATTGTTTCTGATCTGGCATTAATTAGTAATGGCCCTCCATTAATGGATTTATACCATTTAGGTAAAAAGCCCCAGCGCATTGGTTTTAGTCTCCGAAAATTGTTTTGAAATGTAACAGCATGAACGGTAGTTGTTGGACAGACGTTGTAATTAGGCACGGGTGGCAAATCATTGGAAGGAATCGCTTTAAATGTATTCGCCATGGCATCTTGCGGCAAAGTTAAGGCAAACCTCCCACACATAATTAAATAATTCCTCTATTATTAATTAATTTAAGACTAACTCAAGCGGTCTAGAAAGTCTCGAGTCAAAACAAAAACACTCAAACCCAAAGCCCTCTATTTAATCTGCAAAACGCAATGCTCCAAGTCCCATCTGCATCTATCTTCTACACCGTACCTGGTCTTTTGCCTTACGTTTCGTATGATTGAGTTGGACCATGCAACTCGTCACTCTTCCGATACACTAGGCAAGCCCATTTTGGTCAAAAATGTTCATCAAGTGTTTCCAAATCGGTCGAACAGAAGGGTGATTGACTATTAGACATATTTTACCTCAGGTTTTGGTGGTAGAGTACTTACTTAAAATTTAAGATTGGGGATTAATATACAGAGTCTAAGAAAATCGTCTGTTTTTCATTGCACTGCCCTCTAAAGAACTGCTTCTGCGGAACACACAAATTGATTAAGTAAATATTTATTTTGGCGCAGGCTTTAGAGTTCGTATTGTCATGGTATTGAAAGTTTTTTTCTGGCAAGTTAAGCGATTATACTTGAATGCGTTATGTGAAATAGTGAGGTTTCCGTGCCAATATCAGAGAAAGATCTTTCTAAGGCGAGGGTTGCTTGGGGCGATGGAATATTAAGAATTTCTAGAGGCTATCAGAATGATGGTCTTGACAAAGCAATTCAGTTTGCCGCCGCTATGTTGGACAAGCTATATGGCTTTCATATTGGGCCAGTTTTGTTCAAGCCCACATTGAGTGGTGGTGTTCAAACGTTTCGTCCAACAAAAGATGGAGCATTATCATATTTTGTTGGACAGAATTCTAAATATCCACTGGATACAGGTTTCGGGATAATGAACTGGCGTAAAGTGACTTCAGAAACTTCAGCCGTATTTATTGACGAAAATATAGCAATGTGGATGGGCTGGGTAAGCTTAACGGATAAAAATGGCGATATTACAAAAGTTGATAAGAGTTGGGGATACAAACTCGATCAAGACGGTAACCTTAAGATCATGCTACATCACTCTTCTTTTCCGTACGAGCCTTGAGCGTTAACAAGTTTAAAATTGCAGAGAAAAAGCAAAACATTTATCATACGTAAAATAAAGAATTTGGGGTTAGTTTATGTTTGGCGAGCTGATAATATCACTCAAAAGTTTCCAAAAGACATTTGGTAGCGGACGAGGGACTGAAAACCCCTGACACGCGGATTATGATTCTGTTGCTACAACCACTTTTAATTACATTATTACATATAGTTATCTGACACCTACAGTGCTTGTGGCACAAATATGCTACAAGGGAGATTCAAAATGGGAGACATTCAAAAGAGACCTGGGAAGTTTCAGGCACAGATCCGTTGTGAGGGTGTAAAGCTCTTATATAAGACATTTGTGAATAAAAAAGGATGCTATAGTTTAGGTACGTAGAATTGAAGAACTCATTGACCTGGTTGAAACAAATCTAACCTTACAAATGGTAGTTACTTTGGGCAACGTACTGAAACGGGTCATTAAAGAAATGACTCCTGAAAGAAAGTTACATGCCAGATCAGAGGCGCCTCCTTCGATGATCTAGGGATGTAATATCCGCGGTGCCACTATCAAAACTTACAAGTAATGTCCTGGCACAGTTGAAAGATCGTAGGCTTCAGGATGGGGTAAGGGCAACTCAGTATGACCTCATTCTTTATAATACATGCTCTAAAAATAGCACGTCTTAAACGGGGCATCTCTCGGCCTAAAAAATCCATTAGATGGAATTCTTATTTCCAATTAAATCAGACAACGTGAGAGGCGTTTGGAGGACAGAGAGTACCAACTTCTCAAAGATGCCACTTTAAGATGCAGGAATCTATACACATGGCTAACAGTGGAGTTTGAATTAGAAACAGCAATGTGGCAAAGCGAGATACTGTCCCTAAAATGGAAGAACACAAATTTGGATGTAGGCATCGCTCAGCGACCGAACACTGAGAATGGCACAAAGAGAAATGTCCCCCTAACTCTGAGAGCACGGAAAATTATTAGTCAAATGCCTGACGTTTCCAATAGAGTATTTAAAAAAAAAGATGACGAATTTCTCTAACTATACGGAATTCATCAGACGGCCTTGAAAAACTTTTGAATAAGCTGAATGAAAAATACCCGATCCACATAATCGCGGGACACAGTGACTTTACCTTTAAGGCTTGCCCGTGCTTTTCGGTAAAGGGGTATTACTAAACACGCCAATGTTATTTTTAAGGTTTGGATACCTAAAACCATCAATTAATTTAAGTAGATCACTCCTCATCCTCTTTTACCAAGGCGTACGTGCGCTGCTCAACGCTATAGTGCTCATTCCAACATAGATGATTTGAGTACGAAAAAATCCCGTAGCTTCACAGTAAGTGTAGCGTGCGGCCTACTCAACTTAGTCAACAGATATGCCTGGTCTGTAGCCTTCGGTAAGGTTTTTTACAGCGATCATACCCACGTGAGTACAAAGGCAAATCATGCAAATATGATTATCAGTTATTGAGGAAAGCAGAATTATGTTCTACTTTTGTTCATGCCGCAGATTTTTTTCAATTGTTTCTCTCTGCTGCTCCTACTGCCAACCCAGCGGCATAACTTCTATGTCCCAACTGTAATCAGCCTAGCCTTCACTAAATGGCTTACATCTTGCATGGCCTTTTATACTATATCAAAGGAAAACAAAAATGGCCTCAACTTCATTAAATCTATTTCACCAAACAGTTCAAGGACCACAAGATGGACTAAAAGATTGGTATTATCATTTTAAAGGCAATTCTGGCGATGATTTTGTCGTTCACGAACTGAACCATACTGACATGGCGCACAATATTACAAAAAGACAAAACATTATGGCTGCAGGTGAATTTATGGTTGAATTGAAATATCCTCAACAAGCTAAAGAAAAGCTGCAAAATGCAATAGATAACGTAAGGGTTGATTTCGTCAGGCCATTTTAAGCACTTGCATTATCGGATATTTTCTGGGGAGCTTTTTTTGCACTTGTCCACTTTTTAGAAGTTATTAAGGGATAAATTGAATTAGCCACTTTGACAAATTGGTACCAGGAAGTATTCTACTTATAAAGAAAAGGAGACCGTTGAATGAAAATTTTACAAACTGGTGCAATTTTAATATCTCTAATCTTTATTGGCGGAAGTGCCTATGCAGGTTGTGCGGCTACTGCTGGTTTTGACAAAGCAATGGGAGAATACAACTTGGCTGAATTGAGCCAATCGATGCAAGACGACATTTCCGAATTATCAAAAGACTGTAAAGACGTCCTTCACACAGGAAAAGCGATGAGTAGCATCGGCTCGTGTACCGAGGCATTAGAGATTGCAAAGGGCAATAGCTAAAAATTGTCCCCCTCAGCTAACTCTGAGGGGGCTTTTTATTTTATACAATTATTTTCTTTTTGATTACCGGGTTATTTGAAGGTCAGATATCCACGGTCCGCATTACTGATATAAAAACGATAAATGCTGTTCCCAAAGCGATGCTTGAAATTAAGTTGAATCCGGAACTTTAAAAATCTCCAATCCGCTTCCAACAAGCACACAAAAGCCAACAGTGCTTTCTTAAGCTATTTGGATTGCGATGTAGATGCAGAATCTTAGCATTACTAGTTTGCCGAAATCCAAATCAGCTTTAGTGCCTTCGCCAAGTGACGCTTATCACTTTTCGTTAAGGTTCATCATTTTAATCCTGTACTAATTGATATGCTCTTAGACACTTGTGACATCAGAAATTTTCAGAGGGCAAAGAGTCGGGGCCTCATCTTTTGCCTTTTTATTATGTGTTCCCTAATGAAGCATTAGCTTCTGCTACTGCATTTTCGCCATTTTTTGTCACATGTTTTTCATTATAATGGAGCTCGTTTATAACTATGTCACCGGTTATTGATAAAATATCAAGGGAATCGTCTCCGTTAAACTTCTGTATCCATGGACCAACCCTAGCCAAAACGGTGTCTGCGTCTTTTCCATTGGCGTAGATCGCAAAAAGCACGAGAGACTTTTCGTCTACTTTTATCACAGTTCTCTGAAGCGCCTCTTTGATGAGTTCACCTGTTTCTTTTTCCAACTTTAAGTAAAAAAGCTCGCAGTCTTGTGCCCTTTTAAAATTTAAATGTACAATTCTGCCTAACGCTCCGTTAGTCATCATAGGTCCCTTTTCCTGTTGAGCCATAACTCACCTTCGCCATCGCCTCGAATTCTTTATTCCAAACAATATCTCCAGTACATAAGCCATAGGACAAAATTCACCAATTTTTCCACAATTTAGTAAACCAAAAACCATTTTACGTTTTATAAGTGAGTTTAAATTTCACTATTTTAACGTAACAGGGGTTTAGTAAACCAAATAATCAACATATTGTATCAAATAATAAATAATGCCAAAGGAAGGGAAAACAAAAGAAAACCTTTCGCAGTCCAGAACGTTTAAAATAGCTGAAAGTTTACTACGAGAGGGTAAAGTTGAGGTTTGAAAATACCCATTAAGCTTAGGGGGAAGCATATCGGCCTACCAAGCCCTCAGAGAAAAAATTATTCAGGCAGAACTTTTTTGCTGATAAACTGTTCTCTGTGAAAAGTATAAATTCCGGTGCAAATTATAACAATGGTCCCAATCAAGGTTGGGCCGTCAGGCCAGTCACCAAACATTAAAATTCCCAACCCAATTGCTCCAAGCATAGATGTATACCTAAATGGAGAAACAAATCCGATCTCTCCTGTCCGCATAGCCATTACACTCAATATAGTGGCGATTAGAACTGCGAAGGCAGCACCGATGAGGAGCAACCATGCAGTTAGTCTTATGGCGCTCCATTCTACCCCAATCATCATAATTCCAGCAAAGATAGAACTACCCACAGCCGTTGAAAGGACAACTGTGATGGTTGGTACTTCGCTTGTTAGTTTTCGAGTGACGATTTCCCGCACAGTGATAAAGATAATCGCAGCTAAAGCTACAAGTGAATAAATATTAAATCCTCCTAAACCTGGGCGGACAACTATCAAGACACCAAAAAATCCAACCAATATAGCGGTCCATCGACGCCATCCAACGGGCTCTGCAAGGAAAAGTGCAGCAGCCATTGTTACAGCAAGGGGTAAAGCCTGCAAAATTGCAGTAACATTGGCTAGCGGCATGTATTTAAGCGCTGTCAAAAAAGCGATTGTGGTGCAAATCTCAGCACTCACTCGCACCCAAAGAAGACGCTTGTTCTGACTTGATAGCTTTCGGATAGCTGTTTTAGTGATCCAGATCATAACGAGAACTGGAGGCACTGATATAATACTTCTTAAAAATATTGCCTGAAAGAAAGCCATTTCAGAGAATAGATATTTCATAAAAGCATCATTTATAACGTATGCAGACACGCAACCGCTCATCAAAGCGGCGCCTTTCAGATTGTCGCTTAGACGCATAAATATCCTCAAATCATTTTTTTATACCAAGCCTGGACAATTATTTCAGCGCAAAAAATGTGGTGTCGTTTAAGTAAGCGCCAGTATCAGCCCTAAGAGTGCGTAATGTATAATATAACATAATGCCAGTTATCGATTCAGAGAGGCGATCAAAGCCTCTAAAACAGAGTCGCTTTGTTTTGAGATTTTAATGTCTGCAATTTCAGAGAGGTTACTTAAGTCGTTTCCAACCACTATCAAACCTAGCATCCCTGTATCTTTGTGAGGCCCGCACCAATATAAATATACACCAGTATTGGAAAATTTAACCGATACTTCTTTAGATAGTTTGGACTTTGAAGGAAGATTTGCTCCAGCTGGACCCTTGGCAAACTCAATATTATGACCTTTGGCGGTTGGCAGCCAAGTAACGGTTTGCCCAACATTTATATTTCCTACTTTAACGCTGAAATCGTCATCAGCCGTCATATCGATGACCAAATCATCAGCCCTAGCCTCTGATACCAGTGTGAGCGCTAAAACAGCAGCAAGTATTCTCATAATATTCTCCCACGATTTTCCCCGATCCCTTCGATCACTGGAAATCTGCGCCGTAAAAGCTGGCTAAGTTCTTCGCGCCTTTTTTACTAATTACTAGTTATACTGCTAGTTTTTTGGTAGCGGAGGAGGGACTTGAACCCCCGACACGCGGATTATGATTCCGCTGCTCTAACCACCTGAGCTACTCCGCCAACGGAAGTTCGTGTAGGACCTTTGGTTTATTAGGTCAAGTTCTTAATCCGGATGGCTTTGACTTGCACAAAACAAAACCAGTCGGTAATTAACGTAGCCTTTTGTAACACAATGGTTTGCCATCGCCCTGCATCTCAATCCGCGCAATTACACTGTTCAGGTCCTCTTTCACGGTTGCCATGTGAAATGCGTTGGCATGAAGAATTACTTCAGGTGCGGTGACCCAAGCAACGTGGCCTTCCCAAAATATTAGATCGCCACGTTGCAGTGGTGCATGTTCCCGCAAAGAGTAACCTAATTCGGCTGCCTGCATATCACTATCAGCGGGGCAGTTAAGCCCACAAAGATGGCAGGCAAGTTGAATGAGGCCTGAACAGTCGATACCCATCGCGCTGTTTCCACCCCAGAGATATGGTGCATTCAAAAGTCGTTCTGCGACTGAAACTGGATCATTGAATCCCGCTTCTTGCTTCCTAATAGTATTGGTCTTGATCCAACCTTCATGAGTTTGGATGAACCCATTTTTAGCTGTACTGGCGACAAGTTTTGCACCCATTGTCAGAGTCATCACTTCTTGAGCTTTAATATCCGGCTCCTGGTATAAGTGGCATATAGGGGCAAGAACAATATGCGTAAACGAAATTGGCGTTTCACAAAGTGCGGAATTAGCAATATAGCCAACGTAGTCGTCTTTTTCGGACTGAACAAAACTCATTCCAGCGCGCTTTTCGTATATCAAAACGCGATCGCCGAACAGTAGCTGCCGCTCTCTCCCGCCATCAGGTCTACGGCAAAGATCTGCCAAAGTCTTGCAAACATGCGCAGGCTTTCCTGGAACGTACCTATCAGCTTCAACTTTACCTCTGAGTTGAAGAGCTGCAACGCGCCCGTTAGATGCTATACGTCGTGAGTTTATCACGTTTTTAATAATTTGCCCAAGGCTTCAAAAATTGCGCGGGGACCTTGAAGTGCCCCGCCTGCGGGACGTCCAGCTTTTGGGGATGGGTTCCAGCCGTAAATATCAAAATGTATAAAAGCGGTTGGGTCAGACACAAATCGCCGCAAAAATAGCGCTGCGGTAATTGAACCGGCGAAGCCACTCTTGGGGGCGTTATCAAGATCGGCTATTGATGGCTCAATAGTTTCTTCATAGGGATCCCAAAAAGGCATATGCCATATTGGATCTTTGGCGACTCGACTGGCTTGCATTAAGGAGTCAACGTACGTTTCTGAACCTGCATAAAATGGGCAGAGGTCTGGACCAACCGCTACCCGTGCAGCACCTGTCAGTGTTGCCATCGAAATAATCAGATCAGGATCTTTTTCGCTAGCATAAGCCAGTGTATCGGCTAGTAAGAGCCGTCCTTCCGCATCCGTATTATTTATTTCAATACTTAATCCGTTACGCGAGACTAAAACATCCTGTGGTCTTAAGGCATTACCGTTGACGACGTTTTCCGCAGCAGGAATAAGTACTTTAAGTTGGCATGGATACCGTAACTCCATTATAATGCGTGCTAAAGCAAGTATGTTCGCGGCGCCCCCCATATCTTTCTTCATCAAAGCCATCGACCCACCCGTTTTGAGATTCAACCCACCCGTGTCAAAGCAAACACCCTTTCCCACTAAGGTTAGCTTTGGGCCACTCGATCCATAGTTCAATTCGATAAGTCGCGGTGGTGTGAAGGACGCTCGACCAACGGCATGTATCAGTGGAAAGTTTTGATCAAGAAGTTCATCTCCAACAAAAACGTTACATTCAGCCCCGAATTCTCTCGCCAAAGTTTCTGTTGCGTCTTGCAGATCTGCTGGAGACATATCGCAAGCAGGGGTATTAATAAGATCGCAACAAAGTGTTTCTGCTTTTAACAATGCTTCAAGCTTTGCCTGATCAGCCCAATCTGGAACAACGAGCTTTGGTGATTTATTGGGTTTGGATTTATATCTTTCAAAACGATAGCCATTCAAAAGCCAGCCCAATAGTTCATAATCCCTATCAGGGAGGTCAAACTCATTAGCAATATAAAAGGTTTCAGAAGGCAGTTTTCGTGCGGCTGTAGCAAGGCAAAAGTGAGATCGAAGCCGGTCTTTATCTGAGCCAACCCCAATCATTGCACAGTAAAATCCACCATCAATGTTTGGGCACATTAACGCTTGGCCTAATTTACCGCAAAATGCGTTCGCGTGCACCCAGGCGTTTGTCTTTTTGTCCAGAGTTTTACTAAACTCTTTAAAACCATCAGAAGAGACAACATAGGCTGGGATTGCTGTATCGCGAGGCGCAGCGAACAAATTCGTCATCTATAAATCCAATTCATCTTTTAATTTCAGCATAATGTAAAACCACGTCTATACCAATCAGTAATAATGAAGTTTAATTTTTCCAAGTTGCCATTAGTGATCGTTTTTGAAATTGGAACAACTTTAAAAAAATTTACATTAAAGGGTTTATTGCTATGATCACTGACAAGCTTGCCGCTGGGGGCAATGGAGGTCAACTTAAAGTAGCTTTCCGTGCAATCTGTGAATTTGCTTAGTGGAACTATTCGAAGATGGAAAAATGCGCATTTCTGTTTGGGGATTAAACGCTGTCAAACACAATATGGTCAGGTCCTTTGGCGAAGTTTTAGGAAATAGCAGTGAAAATATTTCCTTTTTTAGAAACTTACTTCTCAGAATTAACCTTTTTTAAAAACATATCGCCCCAATGTCTCAGCGATTTGTACAGCATTTAGTGCTGCACCCTTTCTAAGATTATCTGAGACACACCAAAGATTTAAACCATTATCGATCGTACTGTCCTGACGAATGCGACTTATGAAAGTTGCATAATCGCCCGCAGCTTCGACCGGCGTGACATAACCACCGTTTTCACGCTTATCAATCACCATAATGCCTGGCGCCTCACGCAAAATGTCGCGTGCCTCATCTTCATCAAGAAACTCTTCGAACTCGATATTAATTGCCTCAGAATGACCTACAAAGACTGGCACGCGCACGCAAGTGGCTGTTACTTTGATAGCTTTATCTACTATCTTTTTAGTTTCCGCTACCATTTTCCATTCTTCTTTGGTTGATCCATCCTCCATGAATTCATCTATGTGAGGAATTACGTTGAAGGCAATCTGTTTGGTGAACTTTTCGGGATCCTTTTCCTCTATTGGATTGTAGATGGCTTTTGTTTGATCCCACAATTCATCCATTCCATCTTTACCTGCTCCAGATACTGACTGGTATGTGCTGACCACGACACGCTTGATTGGCACTCGATCATGCAAAGGCTTGAGGGCTACAACCATCTGGGCAGTTGAACAGTTCGGATTCGCGATAATATTCTTTTTTGAAAATCCTAAAACGGCCTCGGCATTCACCTCTGGTACGATTAAAGGCACCTCCGGGTCGTAGCGGTAAAGCGAACTGTTATCGATAACCACGCATCCAGCAGAGGCGGCTTTTGGAGCATATTTCTTGGTTGCGTCCGATCCTATTGCGAAAAGTGCGATGTCCCATCCTGTAAAATCGAATGTATCTAAATCTTTTGTGACTATTGTCTTTTCGCCAAAGCTGATTTCAGTTCCGAGAGAGCGGCGACTTGCTAGTGCAGCAACTTCATCTGTAGGGAATTCACGTTCTGCGAGAATGTTTAGCATTTCTCGTCCGACATTTCCGGTAGCGCCAGCTACTATAACTTTGTAACCCATGGAAAGTAACCTCTTCAACTTTAGTTCAATTACTGAAAATTCTCACACAAGCAGCCTGTAAATCAGTGCTTTCCAAGTTTATGGCGCCCACGCAAACAAACTCGAATTTCATGTTCGGGGGTCCTGGCCAGATCGCAAATTCTTCGCTGATTCTTTTATTGCTGCGAATTGACCTGATGGTCTATAGCACCAGAGGTAGTCGGGCAGTACGGTGTCAAGCGTGGTGGGAGTTATACCCAAATCATTAAATGACTTATAATGACCTGAAACAATATTATCTTTGCAAAGGTTTTTGATCTGGTCCCGCGTCACAACGCCATTCTTCATAATTCCCAATGATAATGTCTGCAGTGTATCAAAGCCTAAGGCCATTATGTGACCTGCAAAAAAAGGTATGGGTAGAATTATAGAATTGCGCCTTATCACATGCAACATAAGCATCATCAGTTCTCTGAAACTAGCTACATCAGGCCCCCCAAGTTCATAAATTCCAGACTGTGCCTTTCCTTTTACGGCCAGTTCTGCTGCCTTAGCAACATCATCCACATAAACGGGCTGGAACTTGGTATTGGCCCCAATCAAAGGCAAAAAAGGGCTGTTTCGGGCCATGGCGGCGAAGCGATTAAAGAACTGGTCTTCTGGTCCAAAAATGACCGATGGTCGTAAAATAACTGCCTCAGGAAAATACTTTAAGATAGCTTTTTCACCCAAGGCTTTAGACCTACTATAATTACTGTCTGCGGCTTCATCAACTCCAATGGCTGATATTTGAATCAAATGCTTTGCGCCTTCTGCAGAAGCCATTCGTGCGATTCGTTCAGCTCCTTGAGACTGTACTGAATGAAAGCGGTTTTTGCCTATTTCTGAAAGTATACCAACACAGTTAATGACAGTATCCGCGCCCTTGAGAGCTAAATTCACGGATACATCATCTCGCACGTTGCAGAATATTGGTTCGACTTGACCTACAACACCATAGGGTTTAATGAACAATGCTTCATTAGGCTTCCGTACTGCCACTTTTACGCGCCAGCCTTGTTTAGCCATTCGCCGGGTAATATACCTGCCAACGAAGCCCGATCCGCCAAAAATTGTTACCAGTTGCGACATGCCTTTTCTCCACAAAGCAAGACCCCTTCTTTGCTTAGCCTTGTAAGCCGCAAGGAACAAGCAGGAATGGCAGAAAAAGCGTGTGCCAAATTGCCGTTGACACAGTCTTGCGGCAGGTCTAACTGAAGTAAGGTCGAAGTTGCATAGGCGTTAATCGGCCCAGGTGGCGGAATTGGTAGACGCGCTAGCTTCAGGTGCTAGTGTCTGTATGGACGTGGAGGTTCGAGTCCTCTCCTGGGCACCACTAACAGCTTAACTTTTAAAGCTGATCCTTCCTAAGTATCTGACATCACTCAGTAAATCTTTATGCCATGCTTTATGGCTTATCTGGAG
>MDTG01129466.1_pt1 | contig 19831 bp, 12 predicted proteins | sample 811421 | NCBI WGS metagenome assembly MDTG01 (sample SAMN05326645, study PRJNA326480) | marine metagenome | isolation source: seawater | place: Pacific Ocean: South East | collected 2011
TAAATAAAGAAATTTAGGCCTCTTACAAACTCAAAGATGGCCAAGGAACGCCTGAAACCTATATCGTTGCATCAAGAAATGCAGCGTTCTTACCTCGAATACGCAATGAGCGTAATCGTTGGGAGAGCCTTGCCAGACGCTAGAGATGGATTGAAACCAGTTCAAAGGAGAATTCTTTTTGCAATGCATGAATTAGGTCTTACACCGGACAGACCTTATAGAAAATGTGCTCGTGTAGTTGGAGATGTACTTGGTAAATATCATCCTCATGGAGATCAAGCAGTTTATGACGCCTTAGTAAGACAAGTACAAATTTTCAGTTCGCGGTACCCAATTCTTGATGGTCATGGAAACTTCGGATCAATTGATGATGATCCACCTGCTGCAATGAGATATACAGAAACTCGACTAGCCGCCATATCAAACGATGCAATTTTAAGAGAAATAGACCAAGAAACTGTTGACTTCTCACCAAATTTTGATGGGTCACAACAGGAACCTGATGTTTTACCCGCTCAACTTCCTTTTCTCCTTTTAAATGGAAGTGCAGGGATTGCTGTTGGTATGGCAACAAGCATACCGCCTCATAATTTAAACGAAGTAGTAGACGCTTTAATAGCAATTATAAAAAAACCTTCTATTGACGAAGAGAAATTACTTGAAATTATACCTGGACCAGACTTTCCGACAGGCGGAGAGATTTTAATCAGTAATGGAATAAAAGAAACTTACGCAAAAGGAAGAGGAAGTATCACAATGAGAGGAATTGCTCATATTGAGGAAATCAACCCTGGGAAAGGTAAACACAAAAGAAGCGGAATTGTTATTACTGAATTACCTTATCAATTAAATAAAGCTAGTTGGATCGAAAAATTAGCAGACCTAGTAAATAATGGGAAAATCACTGGAATTGCTGATATTAGAGATGAAAGTGATAGAGATGGAATGAGAATTCTTGTTGAAATAAAAAGAGATTCTGATCCAGAAAAAATTTTAGATTTTTTATATCAAAAGACTTCTCTGCAAAACAATTTTGGTGCTATTTTGCTGGCTTTAGTTAATGGTCAACCTGTTCAACTTACGTTAAGAAAATTATTAGACAATTTCATTGAATTCAGAGAAAATACTATACTTTTAAGAAGTAATTATTTATTAAAAAATATTAAAAATAGACAAGAGATTGTAGAGGCACTAATACAAGCTATAAATAACCTTAGAAAAATTATCGAACTTATTGAAAAGTCTAGAGATACAGCTGAAGCGAAAACAAATTTGATAAATAGCCTCAATATAAACGAAAGACAGGCTGATGGAATTTTAGGAATGCCTTTAAAAAAGATAACAAGCCTTGAAAAAAATTCACTTAAAAATGAGATAAATGATTTAAAAATCAAAAGGAGTGAGCTTGAATCTATTATTCAAAAAAGAGAGAATTTAATGAAACTAATGATAAAAGAGTTGAAAGAACTTAAGAAGAAATTTGGTAGTGCGAGAAAAACAAGATTAATAGAAGGTGGAGATGCTCTAATTGCTGAACGAATAGCAAATCAAAGACCTAATAAAGAACTTCAACGAATAAACGCTTTAAAACAGTTATCAATAGATTCTGAAATTATTATTCAATCAAATAATGAAATAAAAATAATACCCTCGACAACTATAAAAAAACTGAGGTTAAAAGAGGATAATAAAGAAAGAAAGGATATCCTTCCTTCAAAATTAATATGGCCCATAAAAAATGAACCAAAAATTTTAGCAATAAGCGAAATAGGGAAAATAGGGCTGCTTAAATGGGAATTTGCTGGACAAAAACCTGGGCCTCTGGAACATTTTTTACCTGCTGGTCTAGAAAACGAAATCATAATTAATTTCATTCCATTACCAAATAATAAAAATATAAGTTTAGGTTTAATTACAAGTGATGGAAGATTTAAAAGAGTTTCAATTAATGAGATAACGGATATTTCAAATAGATCAACAACAATTTTGAAGCTGAAAAAAAATATCAAACTTAAATCATGTTTTCTTTGTGAAGAAGACAGTTATCTTTTTATAGTAAGCGACATAGGAAGAATTATAAAATTCAAAATTACCGAAGATGAATTTCCATGTATGGGAAAACTTGCTCAAGGAACGAACACAATTAAATTATTTCCAGGTGAAAATATTGTTACAGCTATAAATATAAAAGAAAAAGACAATAAAGACTTAATTTTAATAACCAATAAAAAGTCTTTCATCAAGATAAATATCAACGAAATAAGAACCTCAAGAAGAGGTGAGTTAGGAAGTATAGGTATTAATTCAATAGATAATAAGAATATTAAAAATAGAGTTATGTATTGTTTTATAACTAACAATCCTGTTTATATTAAAACTAATAAAGAAAGATATGAAAAGTTAGAGACCAAAATAATCGAAAAAAGTGTATATAAAAAAGAAAAAAAATTAAATTTAAACTTAGATCAAAACGAAATCATTGAATCAATTTTTTCAATGGTATTACCAGAAAAGAACTAAGATAAAGAAGTTTTCTCAACCCATTCTAAATATTCATCAGTTACTGTTCCAGTAACATATTTTCCTGTAAAACAAGATAAATCTAATTCCTGAATTTTTGAATCTTTTGTTATTGCTTTAGTAAGATCATCTACTTCTTGATAAATCATTTTATCAATATATAAGTTATCTTCAATTTCCTTGATATTTCTATTAAATGCAATCAATTCATTTCTGCTTGGCATGTTAATACCATAAACATGTGGATACCTAATTGGAGGAGCAGCAGATGTAAAAGTAACCTGATTAGCACCTGCGCTCCTTGCCATTTGAACTATTTGCTGAGATGTTGTTCCACGAACAACGGAATCATCAACTATCAAAACATTTTTATTTTTAAATTCAGTACTCATCGCATTTAACTTTTGACGCACTGAACGTTTTCTCAGAGATTGACCAGGCATTATAAATGTTCTACCAACATATCTATTTTTAAAAAAGCCTTCTCGGTATTCAATTCCTAACTGTCTTGCAACTTGCATTGCAGCTGGTCTTGATGAGTCGGGAATTGGCATTACAACATCTATATCACCTAGCGAAATTTGTTTTTTTATCGTCTCTGCCAACAAGTCACCCATTCTTAATCTTGACTCATAAACTGAAATGCCGTTCATAATTGAATCAGGTCTAGCTAAATAAACATATTCAAATGAACAAGGAAATAATTGTGGATTATCTGAGCATTGTTTAGAAAAAAACTCACCATTAGACGTTATAAAAATGGCCTCTCCAGGCTCAACATCTCTGACAATTTGATAATCATTATTTTCAATAACTAATGATTCACTAGCAATAACCCACTCGGGTTTAGAGTTTTCTGAAACTCTTTTTCCGATAACTAAAGGACGAATTCCAAAAGGATCTCTAAAAGCTAAAAGACCATGTCCAGCAATTAGAGCAATTGAAGCATAAGACCCATCAACTCTTGCATGCAGACTTTCAACAGCATTAAAAAGATCATCTGGTATTAACTCTTTCCCTTGTATTGCACTATTTAACTCTGTTGCCAAAACATTCAATAACATCTCTGTATCACTAGATGTGTTTGTATGCCTTCTATCAACTTTAAAAAGTTCTTTTTCAAGTTCTCTTGTATTTGTTAGATTTCCATTATGAACAAGAATAATTCCATATGGAGCATTCACGTAAAAAGGTTGAGCCTCCTCCTCTCTGTGCGCAGCTCCTTTCGTAGCGTATCTAACATGCCCTAAGCCAGTTTTTCCGATTAAACCTCTCATGTCTCGAGTTCTATAAGCTTCCCGAACTTGTCCCTTAGATTTATTGATATGAAAAACGCTACCATCCATAGTGGCAATACCGGTAGAGTCTTGACCTCTATGCTGAAGTAATAGCAAGCTATCGTAAATTTGTTGATTACATTGGTCTGTTGAAACTACCCCTACAATTCCACACATATTTAAATTGCCTCTATAAAAAGAAGAATTTTGATTTTTTAATTATAAATCATTGACAGATTTTATTTAGACATTTTCTGATAAATAGAATTTTTATATGTATCTCTTAAGTCTGAAATATTACTATCAATAATCAAGTTATTAGATTGATATATTGATAATCTATTTTGATTATTAATTCTACCTAAATGAGATATTGAAAAAACATTAACTGTCTCTATGGATAAATTCTCATATTGTTTCTTTAATTCTAGCGCCTGACTGTCTGAACAACTAATTAAAATCCTTGCACCACCCTCAGCAAAAAGAAGACGATCTAATCTTGACTGACTTTGTGGAATTACAATTTTAGCTCCTAATCTAGAATTGATACAACATTCAGCAATCGCTATTGCCAAGCCACCATCACCCAAATCATGAGCTGAATTAATAATATTTTTACTGATTAATTTTCTTAAAAAAGATTGAACTTTTTTTTCTAAGTGTAAATCTATTTCTGGAGGTCTTCCTGTTTTTAAACCATGAATATACTCTAAAAATGATGACGCAGATAGTGTGATTCGTTTATCTTTATTGCTGTTAGTTTCTAGCGGTAAACCAATCATCCATATTTGATCACCTGAGTTTAACCAAGATTTTTTACAAATATTATTTATATCATCTATTAAACCAACCATACCAATTACTGGAGTAGGATGTATTGGTATGACTGTTTCATTTGACAATTTTGTATCATTATACAAAGAGACGTTTCCTCCGGTAACAGGAGTCTTTAGAACTTTACATGCCTCAGTTATTCCCTCACATGACTTTGATAATTGCCAAAAACCTAGGGACTTGTCAGGAGAAGAAAAGTTTAAATTATTTGTAATCGCAATAGGCTCAGCTCCAACACAACTCAAGTTTCTCGCAGCTTCTGCAACAGCAGATATACTTCCACGATAAGGATCTAAATAAACCCATCTATCATTACAATCAACTACGGATGCTATTCCTCTTTCTTTATTAGATTTTATTTTAAATTCATTTTGAGGACGTATCCTAATAACAGCTGCGTCAGCTTCTCCGGGAGAAATTACTGTGTTAGATTGAACTTGATAATCATATTGATTATATATCCAATTTTTTGAAGCTATTGATGAAGTACTTAATAAATCTAATAAAACATTATTCCAGCTTATAAATGAATCATTGTTTATATTTATAATCCCTTTTTGTGTATTACTAGGTAATAAATCTTCGGTCCATTTCCAATGATCTTGTAAATATGCAGGAGTAGTATTTATTAATAAATGTTCTTCTATAGGTGTGTCGTCTGCAAGAGCAGATGCTGGTAAATTTGCAACTACATCTCCTTTATGTAAAACCCTAACAACTTTTTCTTTTAAAACCTTTCCAACAACTTCAACGTATAAGCCCCATTTAGTAAATAATTCTTTTAATTCTATTTCTGAACCAGGTTTAACAACAAACAACATTCGCTCTTGGGATTCAGATAATAAGAATTCATATGCCGTCATTCCCTTTTCTCGAGCCGGAACAAGGTCAAGATTCAATTCAATGCCTACTTCTCCTTTAGAAGCCATTTCAGAACAACTACAAGTAAGACCTGCAGCACCCATATCCTGAGCAGCAATTATGTTTCCTGTTTTAAAAGCTTCTAAACAAGCTTCTATTAAGCCTTTTTCGAGAAAAGGATCACCAACTTGAACAGCAGGTCGGTCATCAATCGAAGTTTTTGAAAGTTCAGAGCTAGCAAAACTTGCTCCGCCCATGCCATCTCTACCAGTAGTATTTCCCACATATAAAACTGGATAATTTATTCCACTAGCTCCTGAGCAAACTATTTCTTCTGTTTCCATCAAACCTAATGCCATTGCATTCACTAAAGGATTGCCTGAATAACTACTATCAAAACCAACTTCTCCACCAACTGTAGGAACACCTACACAATTTCCATAATGAGAAATTCCTGAAACAACACCCTCCAATAAACTAATATTTTTTTCATCTTCTAAAGGACCAAATCTTAAAGCATTTAATAGAGCTATTGGTCGTGCTCCCATAGTAAAAATGTCCCTCAATATTCCACCAACCCCCGTTGCTGCACCTTGAAAAGGTTCTACTGCCGAAGGATGATTATGACTTTCTATTTTAAAAACCAATTTTTGTCCTAATCCAATATCGACAACTCCAGCATTTTCACCTGGACCTACAAGAATTCGTGAACCTGTTGTAGGAAATTTTTTTAATAAAGGTCTAGAATTACGATAGCAACAGTGTTCAGACCACATTACACCAAACATGCCTAATTCATTTCGATTAGGTGGTCTGTTCAATCTTCTGCAAATTTCTACATAATCAATCTTTTTTAAACCTTCTTGAAGCAGAGCAGATAAGACATCGTATTCAACGAAAAATTTTGGTAAATTGATTAATTGATCAAAATCTTTACTATCAGAGGAAAAGGTCATTTATTAAATCCAAGGATCAAGATCTCTTTCATTACTAGAATTTGATTTTCTATTACTTTTATCCATTGTATTAAATTCTTCAGAAGTATCTATATCTAGACTATCTATCCAATCGTCATATGAACCGTCGTTGTTATCAGAATCGTCATATGAACCGTCATTGCTGTCAGAATCATCAAATATCATTTTGTCATTTTCACTGATTTGATCATCAATCCATCCCTCGAGTCGATCTGAAGCCTTATAAGTCAAATCCTGAAACTGGGTTTTCCATTTTCTGCTCTTTGTAAGAAATTCTTCTCTTAAACTTGCTACTTGAATAGGTAGATCTTCGAATGTATCGATATCGGAAGAAATTGAACCTGGCTGTTTATCAATGATTTTCGATAACGATAAACGCCATCGACTTGTTCCAGGTATTAAGGGATTTGAACGACTCACTAAATAATATTGAATTTTTCCGGTTTTAGGATCAAACACGAAATCAGCTATTAAACCTAATTTCAAACCATTTCTATTGAAAACATTAGAATTCATCAAAGTTGGAATACGATCTAAAGTTTGCTGATCGGATATTGAACACTCACCTTTTACATAAACTTCTTGCTCATTAATTCCTTTTAATTGATCTAATCGCCAAACCTCTCTTTGAAGTCTTAAATTAGAAGGACGACTTATCCAACCTAAAATTCTATGAGCAGGAGGATGCATCCACGCACTAATAACTGGACCATGATCAACTCCACTATTACAACGAACATTATTTTTTAAGAGATCACTTAATAATAATTTAGTTGGTAAATTCAAAATTAGTTTCTTATTTGTATTGGCATTACTAAATATGTAAAATTAACATTACTATTTACAGGTGAAAAAACAGCTGGTGTTGTAGGTGCATTACAACTTAATCTTATGAGAGTTGAATCTATTACTTTTAGACCATCTAATAAATATCTTACATTAAAAGCTATTTGAAATGATTCACCATTAAAAGAAACTGGCAGTGACTCTGAACCCATTCCTATATCTTGTGCATCAGTAGTTATTTTTATTAAATTTGCATTTGAATCAGTTGTGATTTTAATAACATTATTATGCTGATCTGCAAGTACACCAATTCTTTCTAATGACGAAATAAATTCTTTTCTATCAAATTCTAATACATTTGAAAATGATTCAGGTAGTAATTGGGAATAGTTTGGGTAAGAACCCTCTAAAGCTCTAATAGTTATTATTTCGTCAGACGAGATAAACACTACTTGTCCTTTATCGATGAAAAAATTAATAGGTTGATTAATATCACAAGTACTTAAAAATTTTTCAATTTCTCTTAAAGATTTGGATGGTAATGTAATTGAAAATTTATCAATGCTACTAGATACATTATTTTCATTTAACTCAGATAAAACATTATTTAAATTCAAAATAGCTAATCTGTGTCCATCTGTAGCAGCTGATTCAATACCATATCCATCAAAAGTTAAATTTACTCCTGTTAGTAGTTGCTTAGCGTCATCAGTACTGCTTGCAAATAATGTCGATTTAATAGCGCTTGATAATGACAAAGGATTTAGTTTTAAAGAAGTACCACTCTCTACCAAAGGTAAATCAGGAAAATCATCAGCAATCATTCCTCTCACTTGATACGTTCCACTTTTACTAACTAATTCAACCTGTTGACTAGTTTCATCTGCAGTTAAAGTTAAGGGTGAATCATTTGATAACTTTGAAATAATCTCACCAAATAATTTAGCCGGTAAAGTTATAGCTCCGCTTTTTTCTATAGAAGCAGAAATTGAAGTTTGTATTCCTAAGCTTAAATCAAATCCTGTTAAACGTAGTTTTCCTGTTACCTCATCAGCAGCAAGCAAAACATTTGCTAATACAGGATGTGTCGGTCGATTTGAAACTGCTCTACTAACTAGCTGCAAAGCAGCATTCAATTCAGATTGGGAACAATTTAATTTCATCCAGTTATCTCAAATAAAAAACCATTGATATAAGAATTTCATAGCTATTTAAAAATAGCAATACCGTTAAAAAAAACGAAATTTTTTTACTCTCTTCTAATATTCTTATTCAAGATATGAAATTTAACTAGTAGTAGTAGTTCTTGTGGATTTTGTGGTTATCGTTTAAAACCTTTATTACTACATGAAAATTTCAATTTTCTTGTGTGGAAAAAATGTTTTACTCGTGGATAATAAAACTCTATTCCACGAAATTAAACACCTGTGGAAAAAAAGAAAAAGATTTTTAAAAACTTTTCGCCTTTTTTCCACAAGAAAAAACAACCAAAAAAAAACCATTCAACAGACAGTTTTTTGATTGGCTCTTAATATGTTTTTAAAAGCCCATTTTCTTTGTTATTGAATTTATTTCTGCATCTACACCTGAATGAAATATGGAATCATTATTTTTTATTGCGCAATCAGGATCCTTTAAACCATTTCCAGTAAGTACACAAACAATTGTTGAGTTATTTGGTACATCATCTTTAAGCTTTAATAAACCAGCAACAGAAGCTGCACTTGCTGGTTCACAGAAAATACCTTCTTCTTTACCAAGAATTTTGTAAGCATCAATTATTTCTAAATCCGTAACAGACGAAAACTTTCCATTACTTGACTTTCTAGCTAAGAGAGCTTTTTCCTTGTTAACAGGATTCCCGATCCTAATTGCAGTAGCAATAGTCTCAGGATTAGTTATGCTTTTTCCTTCAACTAAAGGAGCTGAACCGCTTGATTGGAAACCCATCATCTTTGGTAGTTTTTTTGATTTTTTAGCATAAAAATATTCTTCAAAGCCCATCCAATAAGCGCTAATATTTCCTGCATTACCCATTGGTATACATAACCAATCTGGTGCATTTCCAAGGTTTTCTATAATTTCAAAGGCCGCCGTTTTTTGTCCTTGTAATCTGTAAGGATTTACTGAATTCACTAATGTGATTGGATATTTATTTGATAATTCTCTGACAATATCTAAAGCTCTATCAAAATTTCCTTTTATAGATAAAATTTCAGCACCGTATACTAACGCTTGAGCTAATTTTCCTTGAGCTACATATCCATCTGGAATAACAACAAAAGCTCTCATTCCTCCCCTTTTCGCATAAGCGGCTGCTGAGGCTGAAGTATTACCTGTGCTTGCACAAATCACAGCTTCACAGCCAGATTCTTTTGCTTTACTAATTGCCATAGTCATCCCTCTATCTTTGAAAGATCCTGTTGGATTTAGACCGTCATACTTTGCATAAACTTTTACTCCTTTTCCAATTCGATCAGCTATTGACTTGATTTCTATAAGAGGAGTTGCACCTTCTTTTAAACTAATTATTGGGGTTTTGTTTGTTACTGGTAACCAAGGTTTATACGCTTCAATAAGACCATTCCAATTATTTTTTTTTGGAACAGATCTAAAAAACTGTTTTAGTTTTTTCGAGAATGCCACTTATTGATCAATTAGTTTTCAATAATCTAAATCCTAGAGCTTCCATCTTTTAATTTCTTAAAAGGTGAATCTGAAAAAAATTCGATTAATTCTTTTAATGACTCTGCTTTTTTCAGTGCTTTTCGTAATGCTTTTAGATCAATAGCAACATCTCTGTTGGGATATGCTTTAAAAAATTCTATGAGATTGATTTTTTGATTATTTTTATATGAACCTAATAAAATACCTGACCTTATTGCTTTTGTGCCGATATTTTTATTTGATATTTTATTGGGATAAATAATTTTAGATAACCTGCTTAGAAAAACTTCTCCTATTTTACTATTCATCAATTTACTACTTCCTCTTAAGGGAATATCAATTTCATAAGATAAAACTTTATAAAGATTTTTTTCGTTTTGATTAGTGATCTTAATGAGATTATTTAATTTTGGACTTGCTTTTCCTGAATTTTTGAATTCTGACAAATCTTTAATGTTTATGACTCTACTAAAAGTTCCTTGATAAAGAAACAATCTTTCTGCGCTTTTAGCACTTGGAATCAAAAATAAACATATTATTAATCCGATCTTGTTAAGTTTTAAAATCATCTATTGCTCTACACCCGCGGCCACCTTTACTAATCTAATTAATCCTTTTTCAGATGTTTTCTTCATTACACCTAGACCCATTCTATAAGCATCACTAGTCGTTAATATTTTTGGAATTTTTCGGAAAATTATTTTTCTTTTAAACCCTGGCTTCGTTTTAGATGAACTAAATAATTTTTTTATTGGAGAAATGTTTAGTGTGTTGGAAGTGGTTGTTTTTGATGATTTCTCAAGTGTTTTTGATCTGATCTTTAATGGCAACTTATTATTTAATTTTATTAACGTTTTCCATCCGATAGCATCTAATTTACTAGCGATAACATTTACTATTTCTTTTCTAAGAATTAGACCTTTTTCTGAAAATAAAAAATCTAAAGTTTGATCTAATATTTTCTCACTATCCAATTGTTTTTCTTGTGTGGCGCTCGTAAGTAAATCATCTAGTCTTTCTAATTTTAAATTATTTTCATCAAACAGCATTTCTTTTAAACTATTCCTAAGTTCTGGATTTTCATCTTCCATTAATCTTCTTGCAAAATATGGATACGCAGCTCCAAGTATCTTGAAGTCTGGATCTACGCTTAATGCTATGCCTTCTAAGGTAATTAATGATCTTATAATTAATGCGTAATAAGGCGGCAATTTAAACGGAAACTTATACATTATTCCAGACATGTCGTCCGTTACGGCTTTAAAATCCATTTTGTTAACGCCTATTTCTAGAGCACTAGTAAAAACACTCTCAAAAGCAGGCGCAATGGTCTTTAAATCAACTTCTTGAGATAAGAAACCTAATTGAACAAAATCGTAAGAAAGTTTGTCAAAGTTTCTATTAACAAGATGCACGACAGCTCTTATTAATCCGACTCTTGATTGTTGTGTAATATCGCTCATCATTCCGAAATCTAGATAACATAAACGTCCATCTTCCATCGCTAAAATGTTACCTGGATGCGGATCAGCATGAAAAAAGCCATGCTCTATTAATTGCTTTAGACTGCAACTTACACCAATTTCTATCATCTCGTTCGGATCAATACCTAACTTTTTAACTGCTTCAATATTAGTTAATTTGATACCATCTATCCATTCCATTGTAAGTACTCTTCTACTTGTTGCTTGTCTATAAATTTTTGGAACTGCAATTTTATTATTTGAACTATGAAGTTCTTTGAATTTTTCAGCATTGCTAGCCTCATTAATATAATCCATTTCCTCAAATATTCTTTTGCCAAGTTCATCTATTAGTGCAACTAAATCACTTCTAATTATTCCAATATTATTTTTTAACCAGATTGCTATATTTCTTACAATGTATAAATCTAAAGTTATCTGCTCCCTTAAACCTGGTCTTTGAATTTTAACAGCAACTTTTTCTCCATTCTTAAGAATTGCTCTGTGAACCTGACCTAGAGATGCAGCAGATATAGGTTCTTTTTCTATCTCTATAAATATGTTGCTTACTTTATCTTCGAGGTCTTCTTCAATACAGGCCATAGCAAGGTTGCTCTCGAAACCAGGTAATTGATCTTGAAGCTGTGCAAGTTCCTCTAAAACTATTGGAGGTACAATATCTGGTCTAGTAGAGAGTGCTTGGCCAGCTTTGATGAATGCCGGTCCTAAGTCAACAAGCAGTTGTGTGAATTCCTTAGCCCTAAAAGTCTTTCTTTCGTTTTTTTCTAAAGATCCAATTATTTTTTCCCATCCAACTCCAAGTAAGAACAAACCTATAGGTAAAAGTGTTTGCCAAAGTCTACGGAGTAGACGAATCGGATTTTTTTTGTAGATTGAGTCAATAGCTTCAGGATCGTACTCAAGTAGTCCTGAGGCTTCAATAAAATCGCTTAATTCTTCGGCCATTCCGTTATGGCAAAGTTCAAGTTCTCTTCTAAACCATTTTAGACCTACTTTGCGTCTTTTTGATTGCTTTGCGTCATGCTAAACAGCCTTCATTTAAAAAATATAGCTCTATTTGGTGACCTAGAAATTGATTTTGATAAAGGTTTTACTGTTTTTACAGGCCAGACTGGTTCAGGTAAATCAATATTTATTGATACATTGAATGGTCTTTTACCAAATAAGAAAACACCTTTAGATAATCGATTAGTTGCAAAAGGTTCATCTTTTGCATCAATTGAAGCTGTTTTTTTTGCTTCTCCATCTGTTAAGGAATGGCTGATCAATAATGAAGTAGTAGATGAGCCGGAGTTAATAGTTGCTCGGGAATGGCGTTTAAAAGAAAATAAATATAAATCTAGATTTAGAATTAATGGTGTATTAGCGAATAGAGATCAAATTTCAAAACTCAGATCATTATTATTAGATTTCACTTTACAGGGGGATACTTATGTTTTAAATGATTCATCTCGACAATTGAATTTATTAGATTCTCTAGATTTAGCTAAAGTTCAACAACATGTTAATAATGTGAATCAAAATTGGAAAAGCTGGCAAGATTCAAATTTTAATTTAAGGCAAGCTCAAGATAAGTTCAATGATTCAAGAAATGAACTTGAGGAAATGCGATATATATATGAAGATATCGAAAAGTTACAATTAGATGATCCAAATGAAGAGAAAAATTTAGAAATCGATCAGAATCGTTTATCGAACATCTTAAGATTAAGAGAGGGAATTAAGTCTTTATCTATTCGTTTAAACGAAAGCCTAGATGAATATCCATCAATACTTGACCATACGTATTTTTGTTTTAATGAATTAAAACTTCTTTCACAAATTGATGCTTCATTGGAACCTATTCTTGAAAGTTTTACTATATTAACTAATAGTATTAATGATCTTATTTATCAAATTAGTGATTACGAAAAAGGACTAGATGTTGATCCTTGCTCATTAAATGATTTACAAGTAAGACTATCAAATCTAAAACTTTATCAAAAGAAATACAATAAAAATATACCAGAGCTAATTAACTATAAAAAGGAATTAATTGATCAAATATTACTATATGATAATTCATGTAATTTAGAAGAACTTTCTTCTTTAGAGCAAAAGAAAAGAATGATAAGAGATAAGTCAAATAAGGAATTATCAATTACTAGGAAAAAGCTGGCTCTAAAGCTTGAAAATCAAATAATAAAAATTTTAAAAGAATTAGGTATTCCTAATGTTCGATTTAAAGTCGCTTTTGAGGTATGTGAACCAACTGTAAATGGAATTGATAAAATTGACTTTATGTTTTCAGCAAATCCTGGGTTTCCTTTATCACGTCTTTCAGAAATAGCTTCTGGTGGAGAAAAATCTAGGGTTCTCCTTGCTATTAAGGCGATATTTGCTTCGTTTGATCAAAATAATCTTCTGATTTTCGATGAAATTGATTCTGGTGTTAGTGGATCTGTTAGTAGTTATGTTGCCAACTTGCTCAGTAAGTTGTCTATGCATCGACAAGTATTTTGTGTAACTCATCAACCTTTAATTGCAGGATTTGCTGATAATCATTTCGCTTTCAAAAAGAGCGTAATATCTGGTAATACCGTTTCAAAGCTTTGTAATTTAAAGGAAATAGCAGATAGACAAAAGGAATTAGCTTTATTGGCAGGAGGGGAAAGTGTAGAAGCTAGTGCTTATGCGGCGAGCTTGCTGGAACACAAAGCTGCCTGATTAGCATTTTTTTTTATAGAATTAAATATTAGTAATTTTCCCTAATGGGAAGCACAGAACCTAACTCAAAAAAAGAGACATTAAATATTGGTTCTTCCACCGAAGAAGTCATAACTATTCGTGGTGCAAGGCAACACAATCTAAAAAATGTTGATCTGTCAATCCCACGAAATAAATTGGTCGTTTTTACTGGTGTCAGTGGAAGTGGTAAAAGTTCTTTGGCTTTTGATACCATTTTTGCAGAAGGTCAAAGGCGATATGTTGAAAGTCTGTCTGCTTATGCAAGACAATTTTTAGGCCAGGTTGATAAACCGGATGTTGATTCAATTGAAGGTTTATCTCCTGCAATTTCTATTGATCAAAAATCAACAAGTCATAATCCCCGCTCAACAGTTGGCACTGTTACGGAGATACAAGATTATTTTCGTTTGCTTTTTGGAAGAGCGGGAGAACCTCATTGCCCCGAGTGCTCTAGGCCTATTAAGCCTCAAACTATTGATGAGATGGTTGATCAAATAAAGACTCTTCCAGAAGGTACTCGATATCAATTACTAGCTCCAGTTGTTAGAGGAAAAAAAGGTACACATTCAAAACTTCTATCTGGACTTGCTGCAGAGGGTTTTGTTCGAGTCAGAATAAATAAAGAGGTTAGAGAATTGGCAGATAATATTGAATTAGATAAAAATCAAATTCATTCCATTGAGGTGGTTGTTGACAGATTGATTGCAAGAGAGGGAATCGAAGAGAGATTAACCGATTCATTAAGTACTACTTTGAAAAGAGGTGATGGTTTAGCAATAGTAGAAGCAGTACCAAAAAAAAATGAAGAACTTCCTAAAGGTGTAGAAAAAGAAAGACTGTTCTCTGAAAATTTTGCTTGTCCAGTTCATGGTGCAGTTATTGAAGAATTATCTCCAAGATTATTTTCATTTAATAGTCCATATGGAGCCTGTCCGGATTGTCATGGCCTTGGTCATTTGAAAAAATTTACTTGTGACAGAGTAATACCTGATCCATCATCACCTGTTTATGCTGCTGTTGCTCCATGGAGTGAGAAGGATAATTCATATTATTTTTCATTGTTATTTTCAGTTGGTGAGGCTTTTGGATTTGAAATAAAAACCCCTTGGAAAGATCTAAAAGAAGATCAAAAGAATATTTTATTAAACGGTAGTAAAGAGCCTATTTTAATAAAAGTAGATAGTAGATATAAACAAGATTCTGGCTTTAAAAGGCCTTTTGAGGGTATTTTGCCTATTTTAGAAAGACAGTTAAAAGACGCTAATGGTGAATCTGTTCGACAAAAGCTAGAAAAATATCTTGAATTAGTTCCTTGTGCAACTTGTCATGGAAAAAGATTGCGTTCTGAAGCTCTTGCTGTAAAACTTGGACCTTATTCAATAACTGACTTGACTTCATCAAGTGTTTCAAAAACACTTGAGAATGTTGAAGAATTAATGGGGATTGACAAATCTAAAAAAACAAAGCAATTACTATCTAATAAACAAAAAAAGATAGGAGAATTAGTTTTAAAAGAGATTCGATTACGCTTGCAATTTCTTTTAGATGTTGGACTTGATTATTTAACTCTTGATCGACCTGCTATGACTCTCTCTGGCGGAGAGGCTCAAAGAATACGACTCGCAACGCAAATAGGTGCAGGCTTAACAGGGGTTTTATATGTGCTAGACGAGCCCAGTATTGGTCTACATCAAAGAGACAATGATAGATTATTGTCTACTTTGAAGAAATTACGTGATTTAGGTAATACTTTGGTTGTAGTTGAACATGACGAAGATACGATAAGAGCTGCTGATCATGTGGTCGACATAGGCCCAGGTGCTGGTGTTCATGGAGGAGAAATTATTGCCGAAGGATCATTAAATAGCTTGTTGACGGCAAAAGAATCATTAACTGGTGCATACCTGAGCGGACGCTTATCCATTCCAACTCCTACTAAGAGGCGAGATTCAGTTCAAAGAAAATTACGCTTGATAGATTGTGAAAAAAATAATCTAAAAAACGTTTCAGTTGACTTTCCTCTTGGCAGATTGGTTTCCGTTACTGGAGTTAGTGGTAGTGGTAAAAGCACGTTAATTAATGAGCTGCTTCATCCAGCTTTAAACCATTCCTTGGGATTAAAAGTCCCTTTTCCAAAAGGTTTGAAAGAACTTAAAGGTATTAAATCTATTGATAAGGTTATTGTTATTGATCAATCTCCTATTGGTAGAACTCCTCGTTCTAATACGGCTACTTATACAGGTGCTTTTGATCCAATACGTCAACTTTTTGCAACTTCAGTTGAAGCGAAAGCGAGAGGATATCAAGCAGGTCAGTTTAGTTTTAATGTTAAAGGAGGTAGATGCGAAGCCTGTCGAGGTCAGGGTGTAAATGTAATAGAAATGAATTTTCTCCCTGATGTATATGTTCAATGTGATGTTTGTAAAGGAGCTCGATTTAATCGCGAGACACTACAAGTTAAATACAAAAATTATTCTATATCTGATGTTTTAGAAATGACTGTTGAGCAAGCCGTTGATGTTTTTTCTGCAATTCCACAAGCCGCAGATCGATTAAAAACTCTTCTTGATGTCGGTCTGGGTTACATCAAGCTTGGTCAACCTGCGCCAACATTATCTGGTGGAGAAGCTCAAAGAGTAAAATTAGCTACAGAGTTATCAAGAAGAGCTACGGGTAAAACTCTTTATTTAATTGATGAACCCACTACCGGCTTGAGTTTTTATGATGTTCATAAATTAATGGATGTTATACAAAGATTGGTAGATAAAGGAAACTCAATTATTGTTATTGAGCATAACTTGGATGTCATTAGATGTTCTGACTGGGTAATTGATATGGGTCCTGAAGGTGGCAATAGAGGAGGAGAAATTATTTCCATGGGAACCCCTGAGGAAGTCGCATCCGATTCAAAAAGTTATACAGGCAATTATCTAAAAAAAGTTTTAGAGCTACATCCACCTGAAAATCTTAAGTAATTATTTAGATATTGACTTTTTTAGACATATTCCTTAATCAATTTTTCTACAGTTTTGTCATTTCAATTCTTTCAAAAATCAGTTATAGATTAGATATGAAAGAATATTTTCTGAGAACTTAAAACATATAATCCTTTCTTTATATTTGGTAACAAAAAAATGATTTATTAAAACTTATTCGTTTAGGAGGAAGTTTATGGGTTTAAGACTTCTTCATTTACATTTGCATGGTTTAATTCGTTCGCATGATCTTGAATTAGGCAGAGATTCCGATACAGGTGGTCAAACTTTATATGTTTTAGAGCTTGTTAAAGGTCTTGCTGCAAGGCCCGAGGTTGAAAATGTTCAGCTTCTTACAAGACTTATTGTTGATCGCCGAGTTTCATCTGATTACTCTAACTCAATTGAAAAAATATCTCATTCAGCGGAGATTGTAAGACTACCTTTTGGTCCTAAACGTTATATTCGTAAGGAACTTTTATGGCCTTATTTAGATGATCTTGCTGACCAAATAGTTCAAAAATTGCAGCAAGCAAATCAAATGCCTAATTGGATTCATGCACACTATGCAGACGCTGGTTATGTCGGTTCACTTGTTAGCAGAAGATTAGGAATACCACTTGTTTTTACTGGACATTCTTTGGGACGAGAAAAGCAGAGAAGATTATTGGCTGCTGGTGTTGATTATGATCAAATTGAGCAAACTTATTCAATAAGTAAAAGAATAGATGCAGAAGAATTAGCTTTGGCTCATTCAAATTTAGTTATAACAAGTACTCGCCAAGAATCTGAGGATCAATATGCTCGTTATGGAAGTTTTGATTCAAACAATGTAGAGGTTATTCCTCCTGGTGTTGACTCAAATCGTTTTTTTCCCTTTGATTCAACTTCTCATGAAGAGGAATATATGGATGAAATGTTTAAACCTTTTTTAACTGATACTAGTCTTTCTCCCCTGCTTGCTATCTCAAGGGCTGTAAGAAGAAAAAACATTCCAGCTTTACTTGAAGCTTATGGTCGCTCCCCAGTTTTACAGCAAAGACATAATTTAATATTAATACTAGGTTGTCGTGATGATTCTCGTCAGCTAGAGAAACAGCAAAGAGATGTTTTTCAGCAAATTTTTGAACTTGTAGACAAATATAATTTATATGGAAAAGTTGCTTATCCAAAGCAACATCGAAGAGAGCAAATTCCAGCTATCTATCGCTGGGCTGCAAGTAAGAAAGGGCTATTCGTTAATCCAGCTCTTACAGAGCCTTTTGGGCTGACATTGTTAGAGGCTGCTGCCTCAGGTTTGCCCATTGTTTCAACAGACGATGGAGGGCCGAGAGACATTCTTTCTAGATGTCAGAATGGCTTACTTGTGGATGTTACTGATTTGGAGGCTTTACAGGATTCCTTGGAATCTGGCGGTAAGAATTACTCTAAATGGAAAACTTGGAGTAATAACGGAGTTGAAGCAATAACAAGATATTTTAGTTGGGACGCACATGTTTGTAATTACCTAGCATTAATGCAAAAGCGTTTGCAATCTGTTGCATTTCGCTCTAGGACTTTGCAAAACAATTCTCCTCAAGATTCATTTAAACAAAAACTATTGCTTCTTGATTTAGACAATAATCTTGAACAATTTGATTATGAGTCTCTAACAAATTTAAGGAAAAAGTTAAAAGAATATTCATTAAATACATTTTTTAGATTAGGAATATTAACTGGCAGATCTATTAAAGCTGCTAAATATCAATATTCGCAATTACATTTACCATTTCCTTCTGTTTGGATTTGTCGAGCTGGAACAGAAATTTACTATGATGATCAACCAAAATCAGATATTTTATGGCAAGATTTAATTTCTGTAGACTGGGATGCTTCAGAAGTAAAAAAAGCTTTAAGCGATCTAAAAAATTATTTTGTTTTGCAATCACTGGATCAACAAGGTCCTTTTAAAGTTAGTTATTTATTAAAAGAACCTTGTGAAGGTCTCTTACCTTTAATTCGTAAAAGATTGAGGCAGTATAAATGTTCTGCTTCACCACATTTGAGGTGTCACTGGTATTTAGATGTAGTTCCTTTGAGGGCCTCAAGATCAGAGGCTATCAGATTTTTAACTCTTAAATGGGGGTTGTCGCTAGATCAGGTTTTAGTAGTTGCAAGTGAGCAAGGTGATGCTGAGTTGATCAAAGGATTGACTACTGCTGTGGTTCCTGTGGAGCATGATCCATCATTAGAAAGTCTTAGATCTCAACAGAGAGTTTTCTTTTCTTCAGTTGCCAGGGACGGTGTTGTTGATGGTTTAAAACATTTTCATTTTTTCAAAAAATAATTACAATTAGTTCGTAATTATTTAAATTATTTGCTTATTAAGAACAAATTATTATAAAAACTGAGATTAGTCTTCAAGTATCAATGTGAGTTGCTGATATGGAGGTTCTTCACTAACAAACCCCCAATCATTGAAAATTTTTGAATCTGTATGAGTTATTATCTGACGTTTATTTTTTTTTTCCACTTTAAAACCTTCTGCGGACATTTTTCTCATGAGCCTTGCAGATTCTTCAAACCGTGCGGCCATAGAATCAAGAGTTTCGCAATCGTTAGTTAATCCTTCTTCTTTCCAAGTAAAATAAGTCATCTTTTGAATTTGAGAATTTAAGGTTTAATGAAAAATATTAGATTTATTATTACTAATAATAATGTAACCAACCAAAAGCCACCTACAA
>MDTG01342925.1_pt1 | contig 19827 bp, 18 predicted proteins | sample 811421 | NCBI WGS metagenome assembly MDTG01 (sample SAMN05326645, study PRJNA326480) | marine metagenome | isolation source: seawater | place: Pacific Ocean: South East | collected 2011
AAAAAAATTGAAATAATCATGCATACACAACATGATGCAAAACTTAATCTTGCATAAAAAGTGTAAGATAAATAAAGTAATAAAACTGTAAGCATATTAAAAAGAAATCCGAAAGCAGCAAAACCCATTACATACTTCAAGTAGTTGGTTCTTTTATTTAATACATGTAGTTGGTTTTCCCACTCAGGTGGAACTCTTTTATCAAAAGTGTACTGGTCATGAATCTGTCTAATTAGGGCACTAAGAGTATGAAAACGATTGCTGTACATCGTCATCATTAACGGAATAGCGGGAAACATTAAAGCTGCTACTGTATAATCTATATCCATATCGAATCAAATTGATTATGTATTTACTGTTTGATATTTACAAGTAGAAATTCAAAATGAATCACATAAAAATTTTTATTGAACTTACAAGATTAAATAAACCAATTGGGTTTATGTTGTTATTTTGGCCTTGCAGTTGGGGTTTAGCTTTAGCGTATGTATTAAATAGAGACCTAAATACGTTTTTTTATTTTTTATTACTTTTTTTTCTTGGATCAATTTTAATGAGAAGTGCAGGTTGTATTATAAATGATGTTGTAGATAGAAATATTGATAAAAAAGTTCAAAGAACTAAAAATCGACCTTTGGCTTCGGGAAGAATAACTGTTTTAAAATCCTTACTTTATTCTTTGCTCTTGTGTGTTTTCGCTTTTTTAATTTTAATTCAGTTTAATATGATTACTATAGTTCTAGGTTTTATCTCTATGTTTTTAGCTTTTAGCTATCCTTTTATGAAGAGAATTACTTTTTGGCCCCAATTTTTTCTTGGATTAACTTTTAATTGGGGGATTATTATGGCTTGGACATCAATGGTAAATGGTGTTTCATTTGATATATTCTTACTTTATTTTGCAGCCATATTTTGGACATTGGGTTATGACACAATTTACGGATTGCAAGACATTGTAGATGATGAAATTATTGGTATGAAATCCACTTCAATTAAATTTAAAAACTCCCCTAAATTGTTCGTTGGTTTTTGTTATAGTTTAAGTTTAATTTTAATGTTTTTATTATTCAAAGAATTTTTTGGTTCAAATTTTTTTAGCTTAATCTTCTTACTTTTTATAATTACCTTATTTTATCAAATATTTATTTTTAATTTGAATATTCCAAAAAGTTGCTTAAAAGCATTCAGGATAAATAATTTATCTGGTAGCTTATTATTTTTATCAATAATGTCTCTAGCATACTAATGAAGTTTAATGAATTATACTCAATCGCTAAAAGACTTTATAGAGATTATATTAAAAAATATATATTCAGGATTCTTATAGCTTTATTTTTATCGATTTTAGTGGCGGGTAGTACCTCGTCTATAGCTTGGCTTCTTGATCCGGCAATAAAAAAAATATTTATTGAACAAGATAAAACTTATGCATTGATTATACCTTTTGCTATTATTCTGTCTTTTGCCACTAAAGGAATTTCACTTTATTTTGCAAGAACAAATATTATAAAAATTGGGTATTGGATTTGTGGACAATTACAAAAACAAATGTCGAATACAATTCTACTTTCAGACACAGAAACCATAGATAAGAAACACTCTGGTAAATTCATTTCAAATTTTTTGTATGATGCAACTTTAGTTCAACAGGCTGTGAGTACAGTAGTTTTAAATATAATGAAGGATAGTCTTACTTTAACAGCGCTATTAATAGTTATGTTTTATCAAAACTGGAAATTAGCATTATTTGCAATAATCATGATGCCTCTTGCTGCTTTTGTAGCAAAATCACTAGGTAAAAGAATTGGGAAAGCATCAACAGAAAGTACTGATCTTTCCGGAAAATTATCTACATTCCTTTCGGAAATATTGAAAGGCTCTAAAATAATAAAAATTTACCAAAGTGAAGATATTGAAAAGAAAAGAGCAGAAACTACAATTAATAATCTAAATAATAAATTTATCAAAATTTCTACTATCTTGATTAGGGCCACTCCAATAATGGAGACTCTTACCGGAATAATGATTGCGGGATTTATTTATTATTCTGGTATTTTAATTTCTAATGGCGAATTAGAAATAAATAATTTTTTTTCTTTTTTAACTGCAATGATGTTAGCTTATCAGCCCATAAGATCTCTCGCTACCCTTAATATGACGATCAATCAAGGTGCTGCTGGGGCTAAAAGAGTCTTTAAAGTAATAGATGAGGAAATAAGTATCAGAAATAAAGATAATGCATATAAACTCAAACTTACGAATTCTGATATCGAATTCAAAAATGTTAATTTTAAATACAGCTCAACAAATGATAAAGCGATAAACGATGTAAATTTTAGCATAGAAGGAGGAACTATGGCAGCTTTTGTTGGACATAGTGGAGCTGGAAAAAGCACAATTTTAAATTTAATCCCAAGATTTTATGATTGTCAAAAAGGAGATATATTAATTGATAAACAAAATATTTATGATGTCTCTATTGAGTCATTGAGAAAAAGTATTTCATTGGTTAGCCAAGACATCATTTTATTTGATGATACTGTGAAATCTAACATTTTATATGCTAACCCACTAGCAAGTGAAAACGACATTATAAGTGCATGCAAGTTTGCTGCAGCACATGATTTTATTTTAAATCTTCCAGATAAATATGAAACGATTATAGGAGAAAATGGTTTACGATTATCTGGAGGTCAAAAGCAACGAATATCTATTGCTAGAGCTTTTTTAAAAAACTCTCCTATTATACTTTTAGATGAAGCAACTTCGGCTTTGGACTCTGAGTCAGAAAACATGGTTCAAGAAGCAGTTAAGAAATTAACGAAAAACAAAACAACTTTAGTTATTGCTCATAGACTTTCTACAATATTAAACGCTAATAAAATATTTGTAATGAAAAATGGCAAGGTAATAGACAATGGATCTCATGAAGAATTAATGAATAAAAGCAAAGAATACAAGTCACTATATAATAAACAACTAAACTGATAAAATGTTTTTTTTTTATAAAATTCTAACTTCTTTATTTTTTCCCTTTTTAATAGTATATTTTTTTTTAAGAATTTTTTTTAAAAAGGAAACTTTTAATAGTTTTATACAAAAAATTTTTATCAATCATAGTACAAAAAATTTCTCTAAATTATTTTGGTTTCATGGATCAAGTATTGGAGAAGTAAAAAGTGTTTTTCCTTTAATTAAGTATTATTTAAAAAAAAAATCTGACTTAAATATTTTGATAACTTCTTCGACATTAAGTTCAAAAAAAATTATCGATATAGAATTTTCTGGCAATAAAAGAGTTATACATAAATTTCTCCCCTTAGATACAATTTTTCATAGTAAAAAATTTTTAAAATATTGGAAACCAAAAGCAGTTTTTTTTATTGACTCTGAAATATGGCCCAATTTTATTTCAAAAATAAAAAGTAAAAAAATTCCTTTAATTTTACTCAATGGAAGAACTACTGAAAAAACTTTCAAAAGATGGAAAAGTTTTTCAAATTTTCATAAAAAAATATTTAGCTCTTTTGACCTTTGCATTGCTTCAAGTGAAATTTCTAAACAAAAATTTCAAATATTAGGAATTAAAAATGTGAAATACTTTGGAAACCTAAAATTCATATTTGATGAGACAATCCAAAAAGAAACTGTTGAAAAAAGAATAAATGTTGGAAGGAAGTGTTGGTTGGCAGCTAGTACACATGAAGGGGAAGAGGAAATGTGTCTTCAGGTTCATGAGTTAATTAAAATTAAATATCCAGATATTCTTACAATTATAATTCCTAGACATATAGACAGGGTAAAAAAATTAGAATCTAAACTTAAAAAATTTAATAACAATGTTGAAATTACAGGTGACTTTAATTTTATTGATACAAAATCAGAGATACTAATTGTAAATATTTTTGGTGTACTCTCAAAATTTTATAGAAATTTAGATAATGTATTTATAGGAAAATCAATGATGAAAAAACTTGTTGGCGAAGGTGGACAAAATCCATTAGAGGCTATTCAAATGGGCTGCAAAGTTTATCACGGGCCATATGTCTACAATTTTAAAGAAATTTATGATTTCTTAAAAAAAAATAACATGTCTAAAGAAATAAATAATAGTCAAGATTTGGCTAATGAAATTATCAATAATTTTCAAAATCCTGCAAAGACACCATCAAGTATAGTGTCGATTGGAAAAGATATACTTAACAAAACTTTAAAAGAGTTAGATAGCTTTTTATAGTATGAAAATGAAAAAACCTAAATTTTGGGATGCAACAAAAAATAATAATTTAAAATTTTTATTTATTCCCCTCTCATTAATTTTTAATTTAATAGTTTTTATTAGAAAAAAATTTTCTACACCAAAAAAGTTCTCAATTAAAACGATTTGTATAGGAAACATTTATTTGGGGGGAACTGGTAAAACACCGCTAAGTATTGAATTATTAAAATTAATTAAAAGTGAGGACATTATTAACAAATATAAGCCTGTAATTATAAAAAAAAATTATAAGAACCAAATTGATGAGATCAACTTGTTAAAAAAGAAAGTTAATTCAGTTATAGTAGAAAAAAACAGAGTTAACGCTCTCGAAAAGGCTGAGCGTGAAGGTTACAATCTAGCAATTTTGGATGACGGATTGCAAGATTATTCTTTTTATAAAAATATTAAGATAGTTTGCTTTAATGATAAATTGATCGGCAATACTTTAACTTTGCCTGCAGGACCACTAAGAGAAAATATTACTTCCGTTAAAGATTATGATATTGTTTTAATAAACACGTTGGATAATAAACCAAAAAAAGATTTTGAGAAGATTTTGAAATCATTTAATCCTAATATATCGATATTTTATTCAATTTATAAACCTGATGAAAATAAATTAGATTTACTTAGAGGAAAAAAAATAAATGCCTTTGCTGGCATAGGAAACCCAGACAATTTTTTCTCGATGTTGTTAAAATATGAATTAAATATTGAGAAAAAGGAAGTTTTTCCTGATCATTTTAATTTTAATATAAATCACTTAAAAACCTTGATAGACTTTTCAAAAAAAAACAATCAAAAACTATTAACCACCGAAAAAGATTATATAAGAATTAAAAATTTATTTCCTGGGAATTCTTTTTTAGAAGAAATAGATTTTTTAGCTATTGATTTGCAAATACTAGAAAAAGATAGTTTTATAAACGAAATAAAAGTTAAAATTTGATTATGAGGAAAATTAAATATATTTTTGAAGCTATAACAATTTATTTTTTTTTCTTAGTAATTAAAATAATTGGACTCAATTTAAGTAGAAAAGTTTTTGCAAAAATTTTCATTGGGCTAGGACCTCTTTTTAAATCAAAAGATATTGTAAATGAAAATTTGGATAAAATTTTTGATAATAAAATCGACATAAATAAAAATAAAATTCAAAAAGAAATGTGGGAAAATTATGGAAAAGTATTTGTAGAATATATATTTTTGGATAAATTTAAAAAAGATAATTCACATATGAATGTGATTGGTAAAGAACAAATTGAAAATATTATACAAAATAAAGAATCAACAATTTTTATTTCTGGTCATTTTGCAAATTTTGAACTGATGTCCATGGAGCTTACTAAAATGGGTGTAAAGTTAGCAACAATTTATAGACCCCTTAATAATTTTTTTTTAAATCCTTTTATGGAATACTTGAGAAAAAAATATATTTGTGAAAAGCAAATTAAAAAAGGTTTGCCAGGAATAAGACAGGCTGTTGAACTTGTTAATAAAAATTATAGTATTGCTTTAATGGTTGATCAAAGGGTTAGTGAGGGAAGATTATTACCTTTTTTTAACAAAGATGCTTTAACAACAACTTTGCCTGCTCAACTTGCTCTTAAATACAAGTGTAGCATTACTCCAATTTCAATTAATAGAGTTGGTGATAAATTTAATATGGAAATTCACAAACAAATTGAGACAAAAAATATGGATAACAGTGAGGAGAATAAAGTAAAAATTTCTTTAAAAATAAATGAAATAATTGAAAAAATGATAGTAAAAGATCCAGGTCAATGGATTCTTACTCATAATAGATGGAAATAATCATTTAAAATTTTTACTCATTATTTCCTCATACCTGATCTTTACCTCTTTAGGAGAAAAATAGGGTTCTTGTAGATCTACATTCCAGTAAGTTAATTTTTCAAGAGGTATTTTTTTTTTTGTAACTCCACAATACACGTAATCCCCAGGCTTTATTATTTCAAAGGAATTTGCTTTATATTTTAGTTTTGCAGCTTTATTATCCATGTATTTGATATAACATTTAAAATAATTTTTTCATATGAATATTGCAATAATTGGAAGTGGTGGAAGAGAACATGCTTTATGTGAAAAGATATTAGAGTCCAAAAAAGTTAACAAGGTTGTTTGTATTCCTGGTAACGGAGGAACTGAAAAAATAGCTCAAAATCTCAAAATTGATATTTTAGATTTTCCAGTAGTCTTAAAAAACATTAAAAAATTAAAAATTGACCTGGTAATTGTTGGACCAGAAGAACCTTTGGTGTATGGAATTGTGGATTTCTTAAGAAAAAAAAAAATTAAAGTTTTTGGGCCAAATAAGTTTGCTGCAAAGTTGGAGGGATCAAAGGGATTTATGAAAAATTTATGTAAAGAAAATAATATTCCAACTGCAGGATATAAGATTTGTAAAAAAATGAGTGATATAAAATTATTTGTAAAAAATAATAAATTTCCAATAGTCGTGAAAGCAGATGGGCTTGCAGCAGGAAAAGGAGTTGTAATATGTAAAAATCTTATACAATTAAATAATGTATCAAAACAAATTTTTTTGGGAAAATTTAAAAGCTCAAAAAAATTAGTGTTAGAGGAATTCATAGATGGAGAAGAGGCAAGTTATTTTTTAATAGTTGATAAGAATAGTTTTTCTTTTTTTGGAACAGCACAAGATCATAAACGTGTTGGGAATGGTGAAACAGGGCCTAATACGGGTGGTATGGGTGCTTATTCACCTGCTCCTATTATTTCAAAAGCTATTGAAAAAAAGGTTTTAAATAAAATTATCAAACCAACTTTAAATTTTTTTAAAAGAAAAAATAAACATTACACTGGATTTTTGTATGCTGGATTAATGATTAAACATAATGAACCATACCTAATTGAATATAATGTTCGAATGGGTGATCCTGAATGCCAAGTGATACTTCCAAGAATTAAAAGTGAGCTGATTAATATAATTGAAAATGCAGTAGAAGATAATTTAAAAAAGATAAAAATTAACTGGTTTAAAAAAATTTGTATGACAGTTGTTCTTTGTTCTAAAGGATACCCAGGTGCTTATAAAAAAAAATTAATAATTTCTAATTTGGAAAAAATCAAAAATAAAAAAAATGTTCAAATTATACATGCGGGTACATTAAGACAAAAAAAGAAATTTATATCAAATGGTGGGAGAGTATTAAACATAACAGCTTTAGGTGAGAATATTAATGAAGTAAAAAAAAAAATTTATAAATTATTAAAAGATATTAATTGGAAAGATGGATTTTATAGGACTGATATAGGTTGGAGACTTTTTAAAAAATGAGAGTTATATCTGGTATTTTAAAAGGAAAAATAATAGACAATCCAAAATTATTGAATACTCGACCATTAAGAGATTTTGTAAAAGAAAATATTTTCAACATAATCCAACATTCTAAATTATTTAAATTTAATTTAGAAAATAAAAATATTTTAGATTTATATTCTGGAATGGGTTCGTTTGGAATAGAATGTATATCTAGGGGAGCAAAAAAAGTTACTTTTGTAGAAAATAATAAAACCTCAATCAAATTCCTAAAAAAAAACCTAGCTAGTTTGTCCTTAGATAACAAATCAATAATATCAAATGACGATGTACTTCAATTCGTAGAGAGTTATAAAGGCAATAAATTTGATATGGTTTTTTTAGACCCTCCTTATAAAGACAGAAAATATCTAAAATTGTTTGATTTTATGCATATTAAACAAATATGTTCTAAAAAACATTTAATAATCTGTCATAGAGAGCTTGGAGAAAGTGAAATAAAATTCAATCATGATAAAGTTTTAATAAAAAAATATGGAAGATCAAAAATTTATTTTTTCAATTTATAATAAAATTTTTCTAGTAGTTTCTTTAATTTTCTCAACAGCTGGTTGATCAAATGGATTTATATTCATTAACTTTCCTATGAGGAATGTCTCGAATATAAAATAAGAAAAAATTTCACCAAGACTACTTTCTGTTTGATCTTTAATAGAGATTTCTCTAAAGGGAATATTAAGTTCATTAAATGTTTTAATAAGAGAAATCTTTTGTGCTTGCACTATTTTATTTAAGCTTTTTTTTCTTAAAATAGATTCTTTATTTTTAAAAAGATTTTTAATAGTTTTATCTCGAGTTCTCTTAAAATCAATAATGTAAAATAATTTGTCTTTAGGTCCAGCCAAATAAAGTTGAAGTAAGCTATGATAATCTTTGGGAGCCTTTGATAAAATCGGAAGTAAGCCTTTTCCTTTTTTTCCTAAGCTTTCTGAAATAAGCTGCTGGCACCAATATACAAATTCATTTAGTTCTGGAGAATAGGATAAAAAAATAATTGATTTAAAATTTTTTGTAAGGTGAGCTCTAGATAAATCTGTCACATTTTTTTTCAGTATTCTTAAATCATTTTTTAAAAAACTTAAAAGTTTTTTTCTAAATTTAATAATTTTCAGCCCCATTAAAAATGATGGAATCATTCCCACTTCAGATAAGACTGAGTACCTTCCACTAATATATTTTTTATGATCTATTACATGGATTTTTCTTTCAGCGGCGAATAATTTTAAAGAACTTTTTTTGTTTTCAGTTATTATGATAGTGTTATTTTTATTAAACTTTACTTTAGAAAAAGAGTTTATAATGCTTAATGTTTCTAATGTTTCACCAGATTTTGAGATAATTAAAAATAAAGACTTTTTTAAATTTACTTGAAGAGAAATTTCTTTAAATTTATTAACTTCTAAATTATCTATAAAATATACTTGTTTTTTGATTTTATGTTTTAGAAATTCGTAGATTGCTTTGGTGCCTAAAATAGATCCACCCATACCAATAATGATTATCGAATTTAGTTTTTTAAATTTTTCTAAATTTTTAGTATTAAATTGATAGTCTTTATTAAATACATGAAACACATTTTTTCTTTTTACAAAATCATCTTTTATTTCATCAATAAATATTTTTATATTTTTTTTAATATAATTTTCTTTTTTTTTTGAAAATTTTAATTTTAAGTTTTTAAATTCACCAATATTTTTTTTCATTATCTTATTTTCTCTAGTATAGATTTTTCAGCAGAGGAAGATTTTTTTGGCGATGAGTTTTGATTAGAAGTATTCAGGATCTTTTGCAATTTCTTTTTATCCTGTTTCTCTGCAATCTCTCCTGGCTCTGGAATTTCTTTATAGTCTGGTGGCAAAGCCAAGGGATCCTTTTTTTCTATCAAGAATTCATCAGTAGAATTTGTTCTTTGATTTGTAAGTATTCTTTTTCCCTCAGATAAAGAGTTGCATGCAGTCTGGGTTAAAAAAACTAAAATAAGAATTATTGAAATTTGAGTATTTTTCATTTTTTTATTAAAATTTCTTTAATTAAAATTAATATCACACCTAGAGTGATAAAAATATCTGCAATATTAAATGTAAACCAATGATATGAATTAACGTGAAAATCTATGAAATCCGCAACAGAGGAGTAAACTATCCTATCGTAGAGATTTCCAGTGGCACCTCCAATAATAAGAGAAAAGTAAAATTTTTCAAAATTATCAGATTTATACATAAGGTAAAATATAAATAAAATTATACAAAAAATAAAAAATGAAATTAAATTATAATAAAATTCTTCTTGTGTGTTGAACAAGCCAAAACCTATTCCAGTATTAAATGTAAGATTAAAGTTTAAAAAATTATTTATAATAAGAATATCTTTATTTTCTAGAATCTCTATGATTTTGATTTTTGAAATTCTATCTAAAATGAAGATTAAAAATAGTATTAAAGTAGCTAATAAATTTGATTTAGAAATAATTGATTTTATATTATCCGACTGCATTTATCAGATTAATTAATTTTGTCTTTCATAACTTTTTCACATCTGGCACATTTATCATCTACGATCTTCCAACATCTTGGACATTTGTTGCCACTCGATTTTTTTACTGAAACTTTTATTTCATTGTCTCCATTTTTATTGATAACTCTTTTTGCTCTAGAAGTTATAAAATATTCTGATAAATCAAGATTTTCTAAAATTTCATAATTATTTTTGTTAAGAGTTATTTCTATTTCTGCTTCCAAACTTGATCCGATAACTTTATTTGATCTTTTTTCCTCGATTGCAACATTTACTTCTTGTTTAATTCTATAAAGATTTTTCCATTTATTATTTAGATCTGGATTATTCCATGCTTCTGGTATCTTAGCAAATTCTAACTCGTGAATACTTTTATCTTTTTTTTTCGTTAAATTGTGTATCTCCTCAGTAGTAAAAACTAATATCGGTGCCAACCACTTTAATAAGGACTCTAAAATTATATTTAGAACTGTAACACAATCTTTCCTTTTTTTTGAATTTATATCATCACAATATAAACAGTCTTTTCTAATATCAAAATAAAATGAAGACAAATCTAGTGTGCAAAAATTTAACAATTCTTTGTAAATTTTATGAAAATTATATATTGCAAAATTTTCGTTTATAATCTTATTTATATTAAAGAGTCTGCTAAGTATATATTTCTCAAGTTCAGGTAGTTCATTTACATTTAAACTTGAAAATTCTTTAGGCTCAAAATTATCTTTTAAATTCCCTAGTAAAAATCTAAAAGTATTTCTTATTTTTCTATATGACTCTGCATGTTGTTCTAAAATTACTTTATCTATTCTTAGATCTTCAGAATAGTCAGAAGAAGCAACCCAGACTCTAAGAATGTCAGCCCCATAAATTTTTAATATTTCTTCAGGTAAAATTACATTGCCTGCAGATTTAGACATCTTCATCCCTTTACCATCAACTACAAAGCCGTGGGATAAAATACTTTTAAAGGGTGCTTTGCCCCTAGTCCCACAAGACTCTAGAAGAGATGAGTGAAACCAGCCCCTATGTTGATCTGATCCCTCTAAATACATGTCTGCTGGCCATTTTAGGTCATCTCTTTTTTCTAAAACAAAACTGTGAGTTGATCCACTATCAAACCATACCTCAACAATGTCGTTGAGTTTTTCAAAATCATTTTCATTATAATCTTCTCCTAAGAATCTTTTTTTACTGTCTGTAAACCAGCAATCTGAGCCTTCTTTTTCGTAAATATCTGCTATTCTATCAATTACCTTTTGATCTCTAAGAGGTTCCTTTGTTTTTTTATTTATAAATAATGGCAAGGGAACACCCCATACTCTTTGCCTTGAAACACACCAATCTGGTCTGCTTTCTATCATAGATAATAATCTCTCTTTTCCCTTTGAGGGGTAAAAATCAGTTTGTTCTATAGCTTTAATTGCTTTGTCTCTTAAAGAATCTTTTTCCATTGATATAAACCACTGAGGAGTAGCTCTATAAATCAAAGGAGCTTTAGATCTCCAAGAATGAGGGTAGCTATGCTGTAGTTTATCATTTTTTAATAGTTTTTGTTCTGCCTTAAGTTTTTCTATGACAGGTACATCTGCTTTAAAAACATGTATTTTTTCAAAATGTGGTATTTCATTAGTGTAATAACCAGAATTATCAACTGTGTACTTTGACTCTATTTTGTTTTTCAAGCATAAATTAAAGTCATCCACTCCATGACTAGGTGCGCAATGAACTATTCCGGTTCCTTGTTCTAAATTTACAAAACCTGCATCATACATTGGTACATCGTAATTAAATCCAAGTTTATTAAATGGATGGCTGCATAATGTATTTTTAAAATCTGCTCCCTTAAAGTTTTTTATTATTTTATATTTTTTAATTTCACAAGACTTAGTAACTTCTTCTATTAAATTTTTTGCAATAATTATCTTTTTTTCTTTAAAATTATCTAATTCTGAAATTTCTAACAAGGAATACTCTATAGAACTATTATAAGCCAAAGCTTTGTTTGCAGGTATAGTCCATGGGGTAGTTGTCCAAATAATAACATTTGTATCTTTTAAAAAATCTTTATCAGAATTTTTTATCTTAAATGCTACAAAAATTGTATTAGATGTATGATCTTTATATTCTACTTCAGCATCAGCCAGTGCAGTTTTTTCAACAGTTGACCAAAGAACAGGTTTAAATCCTTGATATAGGGTTTTATTCATCAGAAATTTTCCAAGCTCTCTGACAATTTGAGCTTCTCCCTCAAAACTCATTGTGGAATAATAATTTTTAAAATCTCCAATTACACCTAATCTTTTGAATTCTTTTGCTTGAATATCTATCCATTTTTTTGCAAAATCTCTGCATTCTTTTCTAAAATCTTTAACAGGTATTTCATCTTTATTTTTTTTATTTTTTTTATATTTTTCTTCAATTTTCCATTCAATTGGTAAACCGTGGCAATCCCAACCTGGTACATATATTGAATCTTTGCCAGACATTTGATGAAATCTGGTGATGATATCTTTCAAAATTTTATTAAGCGCTGTTCCCATATGAATATTTCCATTTGCATAGGGCGGGCCATCATGTAAGACAAATTTTTTTTTACCTTTAGAATTTTTTCTTAATCTATCAAATATTCCATTTTTTTCCCAATTTTCTGCCATACCTGGCTCTTTTGAAGGCAGATTTGCTTTCATAGAAAAGACTGTTTTGGGAAGTTGAATAGTATCTTTAGACATAATTATTTTTTTGCTTTCTTAATATCTTTACCAATTTGAGATCTTAATTCATTTATATTTTTAAATTTTTTTTCTTTCCTTATAAATTTTATAAAATTAACTATAATCATTCTTTTATATAAATTTGAGTTTATTCCAAATATATTTACTTCAAGGAGTATACTTTTGCCACTAAATGTTGGTCTGTAACCGATATTTGCGATACCTTTTTTTAGTTTTTTTCCTATTTTTATTTTAACTGAATAAACTCCCAGTCTTGGGATTACATATTCTTTGAGATTAATATTACATGTTGGAAATCCTATTTTTCTTCCTCTTTGTTCACCTTTAATCACTAAGCCTTTTATGCACCACGGCCTACCCAATAAGTTACTAACTTCTTTTACTTTACCTAATGATATTTTTTTTCTAATTATTGTAGATGATAATATTTTTTTTTCCTTTTTTAAGGGTGATGAGATAATAGTTTTATAATTGAAATATTTTTCAAATTTTTTTAATGTGTAAATATCTCCTTTTCTTCCCTTTCCAAATCTGAAATTTTTACTTACAAAAACAAATTTAGCGTTTAAATTGTTATAAATAATTTTTTGAATAAATTTTTTTGGTTCATAGTTTGAAAATTTTTTATTAAATTCAATTATCCTTAAAAAGTTTGGAGAAATTTTTTTTAAATATTCTACTTTTTGATCGTAATTGTTTATTCTATGATTTTTAATATTTTTATTGAAAAACATGACTGGCACTGGTTCAAATGAGACAACACCGAAATTAAGATTATTTTTTTTTGCTTTTAGTCGAGCTTCTTTTAAAACTTTTTGATGACCGAGATGAACTCCGTCAAAATTACCTATAGCAATAACTGACTTTTTAAGATTTTTTTTTAAATTCTTATAAATTTTCATATTACCAGGTTAATAAATTTTGAAAATAATTTGCCTTAACTTTATAATTTTTTAATAATGTCTCTAAATCTGAAGTATTTTCAAATTCTGACCTATGAACTCCGCTAGTAATAAAAAGTGAATCTATTCCCATGTTGTTTGCTCCTTTAATATCTGTTTTTAAATTATCACCAATAATTAAATTTTTTTGTTTTAAGTTTATGCATATATTATAAATTTCTTTATGAGGTTTGCCAAAATATATTACTTCTCCTCCCATCTTTTCAAAAATTTCTGCAATCTTTCCTGCACAATACTCAGATTTTGAACCTCTATGTACAATCAAATCTGGATTGGTACAGATTAATTTTTTTTTAGTGTGCTCATTCAATAATGAGTTATAATAATCCAAATTTTCCATTTGATCATCAAATAAACCTGTACATAAAATAAATTCACATTCATCAATAATTGTTTTTTTTAAATCTAGTCCTTTATATAATATATTATCCCTTTCTGGACCAAGATGATAAAATTTTTTACCATAATACATTTTTTTAAGTGAAATCTTCGCTGCCTCACCTGATGTCATAACATTGTTAAGAAATTTTTTTTTCATATTAATTTTTTCCAAAAATTTAATAACACTTGCACTTGGTCTTGGTGCATTAGATAAAAATATTACTTTTTTACCTTTGCTACTTAATTTCTCTATAACGTTACTGGCACCTGAATTTAAACTTATTCCATTATGAACCACCCCCCATAAATCAATAATAAAGACATCATATTGGTTGTAAATTTGAGATAAATTATCGAGTTTTTTCAATTTTTCAGGTTCCTTTTTAGGTATTTATAAAAAAGTTAATAAAATATAGCAATATTAGGGGGATTTGGGCACCAAAAATTAATTAAAAGACTTGAAATTTTTACAAAACTCACCATATCAAGGCTACAAACGAATTTTAGGAGTAAAAAAATATGAAATTTAAGCCATTACACGATAGGGTTTTAATCAAAGTTTTAGACAGTGACGAGAAAACAGCTGGCGGAATAATTATTCCAGACACAGCAAAAGAAAAACCTCAAGAAGGTGAAGTTGTTGCTATAGGAAGTGGAGCAAAAACTGAAAACGGTAAATCTGTTCCCATGGATGTCAAAGTTGGAGATATAGTACTTTTCGGCAAATGGTCAGGTACTGAGGTAAAAATTGACGGTAAAGAATATAGCATAATGAAAGAATCAGACATTATGGGAATTTCAAAAAGTAAAAAATAATTTATTGAAGGGAGAAAAATATGCCAAAGATAATCAAATTTAATACGGAAGCTAGAACGAAGATGTTAAATGGAGTTAATATTCTAGCAAACGCAGTTAAAGTAACATTAGGACCTAAAGGTAGAAATGTGGTGATGGATAAATCTTACGGAGCGCCTCGGACTACTAAAGATGGAGTTTCTGTTGCTAAAGAAATCGAATTAGAGGATAAATTTGAAAATATGGGTGCACAAATGGTAAAGGAGGTAGCCAGCAAAACAAATGACAATGCCGGTGATGGAACTACAACAGCAACTATATTAGCTCAATCAATTGTTTCTGAAGGATTAAAATATGTTACAGCTGGAATGAATCCTATGGATTTAAAGAGAGGTATTGACCTTGCTGTCGAAAATGTAATCAAAAAATTAAAAACTACTTCCAAAAAAGTAAAGGCTAATGAAGAAGTCGCCCAGGTTGGAACTATTTCAGCTAATGGTGAAAAATCAATAGGTGATATGATTTCTAAAGCTATGCAAAAAGTTGGTAATGAAGGTGTAATAACTGTTGAAGAGGCAAAAGGTGTTGAAACAGAACTTGATGTAGTAGAAGGTATGCAATTCGATAGAGGTTATTTATCCCCTTATTTTGTAACTAATACTGAAAAAATGACTACTGAACTTGAAAATCCTTTGGTTTTATTAGTGGAAAAAAAACTTACAAATCTTCAACCAATGGTTCCACTTTTAGAAGCAGTAGTTCAAGCAAACAGACCTTTAATGATAATTTCTGAAGATGTAGAGGGCGAAGCATTAGCAACATTAGTAGTCAACAAACTTAGAGGAGGATTAAAAGTTGTTGCAGTTAAAGCTCCAGGTTTTGGTGATAGAAGAAAATCCATGCTTGAGGACATTGCTATATTAACAGGTGGACAAGTAATTTCTGAAGACCTTGGCGTTAAATTAGAAAACGTGAAAATAGGTGATTTAGGATCATGTAAAAAAGTAAAAATAGATAAAGAAAATAGTACTATTGTTGCTGGTGAAGGAAAAAAATCTGATATTGAAGCTAGATGTAATCAAATAAGATCAGAAATTAATGAGACTACATCTGATTATGATAAAGAAAAACTACAAGAAAGATTAGCTAAACTAGCTGGGGGTGTCGCAGTAATTAAAGTAGGTGGTGCAACTGAAGTAGAGGTAAAAGAGAGAAAAGATAGAGTTGAAGATGCTCTTAATGCAACAAGGGCCGCTGTAGAAGAAGGCGTAGTAATTGGTGGTGGATGTGCCTTGCTATACGCTGCTCAAGATTTAGACAGCCTTAAGGTAAAAGGTGATGATCAAAAAGCTGGTGTAGATATTGTTAAAAAAGCTTTACAGGCTCCAGTGAGACAAATTACAGCTAATGCAGGAGTCGATGGTTCCGTAGTAGTTGGAAAACTTTTAGAGGGTAAAAAATCTTCTCAAGGATTTGATGCCCAAAATGAAGAATACGTCGATATGTTTGCAAAAGGAATTATTGATCCGACAAAAGTAGTTAGATCTGCTCTTCAAGATGCCGCGTCAATAGCTGGCTTACTAATTACAACTGAAGCTATGATTGCAGATAAACCTGAAGAAAAAGACTCAGCTCCTGCTATGCCCCCAATGGGCGGTGGAATGGGTGGAATGGGTGGAATGGGTGGAATGGGAATGTAATTTCACTTACCCAAATGAATTTAAAAAAGGCTGCAACTTCGCAGCCTTTTTTTTTGCAGAAAGCAAACACGCTGTTGAATTTAAAATCAGTCCATCCTTTAAAACTCTCAAATTATTATCGGCTAAAGTCTTTCCAGTTGAAGTTATATCAGTAATAACTTCAGAGGAACCTATAAAAGGATATGTTTCAGTTGCACCCAGACTCGGTATAATTTTATATTGAGTAACTCCTTTTGAAATTAAAAAATCATTTGTTAAATTTGGATATTTGGTTGCGACTCTTAACCTTCTATTTTTTTTAGATCTTAAATCAAATGAAACTTCTTCAAGGTCCGCAATTGTCTGCACATCTATCCAGTCATCAGGGACCGCTACAACCAAATTAGCGTTACCGAAATCAAGTTTACGTTTAATATTAATCTTATCATGTAAGTTTTTACCAGACTCGTTGAGAAGGTCTAATCCTGAAATACCTATATCTAAAGTACCATCTCCTAATCGCTGAATAATTTCTTTAGCATGAAGAAAAATAATTTTAATGTTAGATTTATTTTCAATAGTCCCAAAGTAATTTCTCTCTTTTTCACTCTGCAAAATTTTTAGACCGTTGTTATTAAAAAAAGAAATTGACTTATCTTTCAATCGGCCTTTACTAGGTAACCCTATAGTAATTAAATTTTTCATATATTTTTTAAATTAATTGCCGCACCAACAGCTGGGGTATTTTTTTTAGCTCCTAGACTTTTTAATAAATTGTCATAACGTCCACCTCTTGCAATTTCTTTTTCACCTGAAAATACTTCAAATACTATTCCAGTATAATATTCTACATCTCTACCGAAGTTAGTAATAAAATTCACATCTTCTTTAAGTTTCTTTAAGCTTTGAATTGATTTTAAGTCCTTAAAAATATTTTTTTTAAGTTTATTCTTTTTTGCAAAAACCATTAATTTTTCATCGAGCTTTAAAAGTTTACAATTAATTTTTAAAAAAGACTTAATAATTTTAACAATTTGTTTACCATCACTAAAAGATCTTGGGTCTTTTAATTTTTTATCAAACCTCTTTAAAATTTCTGATATTGATCTTCCAGCAACTACTTTATCTTGACTCATTTTTTGCATTTCAAAGAACCTTTTTTTGTCAGTATCAAAAGTGATAGCATCAATATCAGTATTTTTTTCTAATCGTTTTAAAAGTTCTTTAAAATAAATTGGTCTCCAAAAGTGTCTGATCAATCTTAACTTCCACCTTTCAGGCATATCAAGTGCATTGATTAAACTTTTGAATAAACTGATATCTCCAACTTTGACTTGGATCCTTTTGCTTTTAATTTTTTTGGCTGAACTTAAAATTGTACTGATAACCTTAAAATCATCTTGAATTTGATTTTTAGAACCAAATATCTCAATACCTAATTGATCGTTTATAAAGTTAGAGCCTTTATTGCCAAGTCTTCTATAAGCTTGTCCAGAATAATAAATTTTTGAAGAAGTCTTTTTTTGCAAGAAATTTATACACGAAGCTACCGTTAAATCTGGTCTTAAACACATAGTTTTTCCATTCTCACTCTCAAAAGTGAGCATAGAGCTTCTGAATTTTTCACCTGATCTTTCAATAATATATTCCGAGTCAAGAAGTACGTCTGGTTCTGACAATACAAAACCATTTTCTTTAAAATTTTTAATTATAGTTTTAGATAATTTTTTTGATTTCATTGACTAATTCTTTAATTTCAATTGCTTTTTCTTTGCCAGATCTAAATTCTCTTAGAGTAGGTTTACCTGATTTGATTTCATTTTCACCATATAAAATAACTGCAGGTGATTTAATCTTATTTGCATATTCCATTTGTTTTTTTAGCTTGTTTTCTCCAGGATATATTTCGGTACTTATGCCTGCTTTTCTTAAGATTGATTGCAAACTAATGTATTCTTTCATTGATTTTTTATCAAAAACACAAATTACAATTGGTTTTGACTGTTTAAGCTTAAATTCTTTTTTTTGCATCAAAGCATAAACCAATCTATCTAATCCAATTGAAATGCCGGTTGCAGGCGCATCGTAATTACCAAAATTATTTATTAAATTATCATATCTTCCTCCTCCTCCAATAGATCCAAACTGGACTGCTTGACCTTTGTTATTTTTTACCTCGAAATTTAAATTAACTTCAAATATCACACCAGTATAATATTCCAGACCTCTTATTACCGACGGATCAAATTCAAAATTATCGAAATTATAGTCTTTGAATATTTTTAATATTTCTAATAAGTCTTGTGTTTCAGGTGACTTTTTATTTAATTCTCTTTCTAAAACTTCTATATTTTGTGAAGTTAAATTTGCCCCTTTGGTAAAGTCGCCTGATTTATCTTTTCGTCCCTCTCCTAATAATTCTTTAACACTGCTCCAGCCTAATCGGTCAATTTTATCTAAAGCTCTTAGTGCAGTAAGTTTTTGTTGATTATCTTTTAAATTTAATTTTTTGAATAATTCTTCTGTTATTTTTCTTGAGGAAATCTTTATAATATATTCTGATTTGCTTAAGCCGCATTTCTCAAGAATTTCCGAAATCATTACGCATAGCTCAGCATCTGCTTGCAGGCTTTTCGTTCCAACATAATCAGCATCAAATTGTAAAAATTCTCTAAATCTTCCTGGCCCCGGTTTCTCATTCCTCCATACAGTTCCAAGTTGATATCTTTTAAATGGTTTAGGGATTTCTAAATAATTCTTTGCAACATACCTGGCTAATGGTGCAGTTAAATCATATCTTAAAGACAGCCATTTATTTTCATCTTTAAATGAGAAAACACCCTCATCAGGTCTCTCTTTATCTGGCAGAAATTTACCAATACTATCTGAATACTCAAAACTTGGAGTTTCAAGATACTGAAAACCATACCTGATCATAACTTCTTTAATCTTAGAAATTATAAAATCTCGTATAAGTAGTTCTTTTTCTTTTCTATCAACAAACCCCAATGGAAGTTCTTTGGAAGGTTTGTTATTTTTATCTTTATTCATTTTTTGGTACAGCAGGGTGGATTCGAACCACCGACCCCTAGTTCCACAAACTAGTGCTCTAACCAACTGAGCTACTGCTGCATCC
>MDTG01113257.1_pt1 | contig 19826 bp, 15 predicted proteins | sample 811421 | NCBI WGS metagenome assembly MDTG01 (sample SAMN05326645, study PRJNA326480) | marine metagenome | isolation source: seawater | place: Pacific Ocean: South East | collected 2011
CTGGCCGGCGCCGGCCAGCTCGACGAATCCTGGGAAATCGTCCGGGAGCTCCAGGCGACCGGTACCGTCTCGCCGGAACTCCTGATGAAGCTGGCGGCGGAGCGTTTCCAGCGGGGAGATCACAGCGCCGCGATCGAAATTCTCGAAGACTTTTCCGGCAAGACCGAAAGTGCGCGGGCACTCTGGCTGCTTTCGAGCTTCTACCAGCAGACAGGGAATCCCGAGCGCGCGCTGGAATCGCTGCAGCGCGCGCTGCGCCGAAACCCCGAGTTCGCGCCGGCACGCGTCGATCTCGCCGTGCACTGGGCCCGCAACGGCCGTCCGGACCAGGCGGAAGCCGAGTTCCGGCGTGCCCTGGCGGAAGGCCCCTATTACGCCAAGGCCAGCTTCAACTACGGCGCATTCCTGTTCGAGGACGCCCGGCTGGAAGAAGCCGCGGCGTATTTCCGGAGGGCGATCGAGCTGGCGCCGGGCTACTTGAAGGCCCACGCCGCATTGATTACCGTCGAGCAACGGGCGGGTAATCGCGACGCCGCCCGGGCGGCGCTGGGTGCACTTCGGGCGATCGCCCCGGCCAGCGCCGAGGCGCGGGCCGCGAGCGACTTGCTGGGTGACTCATGACCAGCCACGCGCATCCGGAGCCCGTACAGGATCGAGTGCGGTTTTTTCCCGGCGCTATACATCCGCGCGGCCAGACTCTATACTGCCGGGGTAATTTCAGCTCGAGTTCGTGACTTTTCGCTGCGGTCGGGAGCACGCTGCCAGCCAAAGGGGACATTTTCGGACTTGACGAATCGCGGGATTTTCGCCCGGTCGCTCTGCCATTGCAGAACGGCACGAGCCGGATCCCGTACAGGATCGTGTTTGAGGGAGAATAAAAATGAAAGCGACTACCTGGCTTGCGCTGTGCGCGACAACCATCCTGACCCTGACCGCGGTAAACGGTCGCGCCGGCATCCTGAGCGCCGATCTGAGCATCGACAAGACCGTCGTCAGCCCGACCGCGACGCCCGGCGCGCAGATCACCTACAGCATCGTCGCTGAAAATGCCGGCCCCAACGATGCGGCGGGCACGACAACGGTTGCCGATACGTTCGCAGCCTCGCTGAGCGGTTGCGCCTGGACGTGTACGGCCTCGGCCGGCTCGAGCTGCACGGCGGCCGGGGTCGGCAACATCAGCGACACGGTGTCCTTGCTGGTCAACGGGACCGCAACCTACACAGCGACCTGCGACATCGATCCGGCAGCCACGGGCAACCTCGACAACACGGCGACGATTACCGCCGACGCGTCACTGACCGACCCCAACCTGGCCGACAACGAAAGCACCGTCTCTTCCACGCTTGTCCCGTCCGCCGACCTTTCGGTCACCAAGACCGACAACCAGGCCTCGCATACGCCGGGAACGCCGGTCAGCTATACCATCGTGGCCGCCAACGCCGGCCCGTCCGACGTCAGCGACGCGCTGGTCGGCGACACGTTTGGCGCACCGCTGAGCAACTGCAGCTGGACAAGCGTGGCGTCGGGCGGCGCCACCGGCAACACGAACGCCGGCGGCAACCTCGCCGACACGCTGGCCATGCCGGCTGGATCGTCGGTCACCTACACGGCCACCTGCGATGTGGATCCCGCGGCGACCGGCGACCTGAGCAATACCGCCACGATCTCGTCCACGCTTGTCACCGACCCCGCCGCGGGCAACGACAGCGCGACCGACGTCTCCACGCTGAATGCTTCGGCCGATCTTTCGATCAGCAAGACCGACGGCAAGACCCAGCACCTGGCCGGCACGCCCATCAGTTACACCATCGTGGCGCAGAACAGCGGTCCTTCCGCGGTAAGCGATGCGCTTGTCAGCGACGTGTTCCCGGCCCCGTTGACCGGCTGCAGCTGGACCAGCTCGGCCACCGGCGGCGCCACCGGCAACACCGATGGAAGCGGAACCCTGAGCGACACACTGACCATGCCGGTCGGGTCCACCGTGACCTACACCGCGATCTGCGGAATCCCGCTGGACGCTACCGGCACCCTGAGCAATACCGCGACGATCAGTTCGGCATCTGCAACGGATCCCGTTCCCGGCGACGAAAGCGCAACCGACGGAGATACCGTCCTCGGCGCACCGGTCGCGGTACCGACGCTGAGCATCTGGTCGCTGCTGGCGCTGTTCGCTGCGCTGGCGCTGTTCGGCGGCGCCGCCCTGAGCCGTAGACTGGCCTGATCGGGCCGAGTCATTCCACGGTGACCACCGGCCTCCGGTGGTCATCGCTTGCCCGTTGGGCACGATTGTCTTACTCCGCTGTTTCCCCGTCCGACGCCATTCCGTTTTCAGGGCGTGCCGGTACGAGCGCCGGGTCCCCCAGTAGGTTGTAGAACAAGGCCGAATCCGGGTGCAGCCGGGCGCTTTTTGCCACTCGCACCGCCTCGCCCAGCGTTCCCGATACCAGAATCCCCTCCAGCAGGTTGTTGGTGAAGCCCAGCGACGGACTGTTGCGCGCGGAAGCGGCCAACACCGCGACGGCGCCCCGATCCGCGATGCGCAGGAATTTCTCGGCCAACGAGTCCGCGGCGGGATGGTCGAAGGGGCCGGTCGCGCACGACATGCTGAGGACGATGGGCAACCGGTCGCTGGGCGTCAGCAGGTCGAGATCTTCCATCCCGAACAGGTTGCCTGCGTTGCCGCGAGCCGGCGCCGTCTGCCACATGAACCGCCCGCCGTGGCCGAAGAAGTGCAACACCAGCATGCCCTCGTCGATCGCCGCCCGCATCCTCTCCTGGTGCCGTTCCCCGGCTTCGGATGGATGGGCCAGCAGTTCGGTCGCAGTCAGTCCGCGGTCCCGAGCGCGCCGCGCCAACTGGGAATTTCTTGCCGAGAAGTTTCCGGTCGGGTCGCTGGCCAGCAGGATTCGCGAACGCCACGGTCCCGGCGCCGGACTCGTCATGTAGGCGATGGTCTTTGCGACCATGGCGCTTGCCTCGGACGGACTGGCGGCCGGAAATCGACCGATCGCCATATCGGGGTACAGGTCGTCCCCGTCCAGGGTGACGAACGGGTTGTCGCTTGCGGCGGGCCCGTCGCGCGATCGCAATTGCCAGCTTGGGATGAGATCTCTCTGGTGGAAGCGAGCGCTGTCCCCGCTCGGGTCGTCGGTTCGCTTGGCGAACCAGCTCGCATCTCCGACGAGCAATACCATGCTCGGCGCGGGTGCCTCCCTGACCCGGCGGGCATGCGCGAGAAAGTCGCGAATGGCCTGCGGATGCTTTATGCCGTGATTGAATTCATCGTAAATGTCCTGCACGTCCACCAGCTCGGTGCGGGTACCGCGTTGCCGGTGAAACCGGGCCAGCGGCTCGACCGATGCGACGAGATCGGGATGGGCGACGATGAAATAGTCGCGCTGCTCGCGACTCGCAGCGAGATTCGACGGCCGATCGAGCAAGACGGCCGACGGTGTCTCGAAATGCTCGTCGGGCACCACCCAGATTCGACGTTCGGCATCAGGAATCGACCCTTCGAAAGCCTTCGACGCTTCACCTGTCGGCGTCATGACCGTGGCGAAGCCTTCCTCGCCGAAAAGCTCGACTCTCTCGACCTGTGCGGCGTCGGCCCGACTGTCTGATCGGAGGCGAAGCAGGCCGGTATTTCCGTCCGCCGGGATTACGAGCCGATCCTGTCGGTGGCGGAGCACCGGATCACGTGGGAAAGCGACCTCCAGCCAGTCCAGGTAGACCACGTCGATGACCGGATCGAGGTTGTCCCCATGACGGCGTGCAGGCACACGGATTTCAATCACATTGCCTTCCGACTCGACCAGCGCTGACGGAATACCCGAAATCTCGATCAGATGGGTCTCTCTGCCTTCCCATCGACCCGTCGCGATCGGGGTGCCGTTGAGCGCGACTTCGACGACGTGATCGGGAATGGGCAAGCGCGCGGCGCTGGCAGTATCCGACCATCCGCGGAACTGCAGCCTGAGATCGAACGCCTTGTCCCCAGACCTGTCGATCCGCGAAAGATCCACCGGAATGCCGGTCGGCGCAGAAGCCAGGTTATTCAACTGCAGCCAGTACCAGAGCGTTTCGTCCTGGTAGGCGGCGGGCAGTCCGGACAGCGGGATTCTGAGCAGGTCCTGCTCGAGGTGGACACCGCCGCGCAGGCCGCTCGGCGCCACGCCTCCAGCGCTTCCCGAAAGCGCGGATGCTTCGCTCATGCGAAACGGCGTGGCCTGCGGCACGATATCGAGCACGTAGACGTTGAACGGCGAGAAGTCGTGATAGTGGCTCGTCTCGCCGCGCAAATGCTCGCCGATGAATATCAGGCTGTCACCCGGCCCGAACATGGCATCGCCACCATCGTCGACGCGCAGCGCGACGCGCTTGCCGAGGTTCTCCATGGCCAGCCAGTCGCTGGCAATCGGACCCTGAAGCCCGGCGGCCTCGAGCCGATCGTAGGCGACCCTGTAGACACCGTCCTGTTCGACCTGAATCCGGAAACGCGGGGAATCGCTTGCCGGCTGGGCCCACGCCGCGCCTGCCAGGAAGACAAGCAACAGCGCGAGCATCGCTCGCGCGTGGTAGATCCCGGGAAATTCAAGAGGGCGTCGGGCACCCGGGCGAGCCGCCACGGAACAGTGGACGTCGTCGTCCGGGTGCCTCCTGAAGTGACGCTTGGCTGGTAGGCTCATTCGTAGGGCCAATTTCTCGTGGTCTCTTGCGGTTCGGCCTTGAGCCGGCCGCACGTCCGGCCGGTGCTAGCCTGCGGCCAGAATCTCGCTCAGCGCGTCTTCGAGCCTACAGTAGCGGAATTCGAACCCGGCGTCCTCCAGCCGCTCCGGCAACATCTTCGCGCCGGTCAACAGCAGACGCGACATTTCGCCGAAGGCGATTTTCAAGGCAATTGCAGGCGCCGGCAGCACGGCGGGACGGTTGAGCTGGTTGGCCAGCGCCTGGGTGAATTCGGCATTGGTCACCGGGTTGGGTGCCGAGGCGTTGAACGGGCCCGACAGATCATCACGTTCCAGCAGAAATACCAGGATGCGCACCATGTCTTCACGGTGGATCCAGGGCATGTACTGTTTGCCGTCGCCGAGCCGGCCGCCGACGCCCATCTTGAACGGCGTCAGCGTCTTTGCAAGCATGCCCCCGCCGGTGTCCAGCACCAGGCCGATACGCGCAATGGCGACGCGCACGTCGTGGGATTCGGCCTTGCGCGCCTCGGTCTCCCAGCGGTCGCAGATTTCGTGGACGAATTCGTGGTTCGGCGCGGTGTCCTCGGTCACTTCGCGATCGCCCTGGTCGCCGTAATAACCCATGGCGGAAGCCGAGACGAGCACCTTCGGTGCGCTCTCCGCACCCGCGCACAATTCGACGATGGCGCGCGTGGTCTCAACCCTCGATTCCACGATCCGGCGCTTCTTTTCGTCGGTCCAGCGGCCTTCGGCGATGGGTTCGCCGGCCAGGTTGATCACGGCCTCGGGCGCGGTGTCGACGAAATCGGACACCTCGGCCCGGATTTCCGTGCCGTCGGGCAGCTTTGCCCGGGCTTTTTCGGGGCTGCGCGAAACCACGAGAAGCTCATGACCCTTGTCGGCAAGTCGCCGACACAGCGGCTGGCCGATGAAACCGGTTGCACCCGTAATCAGTACTCTCATGGTGTCGTCTCCGTTGTTTCGGGCTTCATCTCACGGCAACTGCTGGTCGATCGAGCGCGTTTTGTCGGTCGCAACGTCACCGGTGTGACGGGTCGTCTTGCGTTCGAACAGCATGACGAGGCACTCCTCTTCGGCGACAGGGTTGTGCTGCACGCCGCGCGGCACCACGAACATCTCACCGGGGCCGAGGTGAACGGTGCGATCCGCCATTTGCATCTCCAGGCATCCGGAGAGGATGTAGAACATCTCGTCCTCGCCGGCGTGATCGTGCCAGGCCAGCGTGCCCTTCAGCTTTGCGACCTTGACGTAATGGTCGTCGACCTCACCTATGATTCTCGGCGACCAGAGTTCGCTCAGAGATGCGGCGATGTCCAGCGGGGATTTCTTTTCGTTCATCGGCACGGCAGGGCTGCGGGAACAGGCGCCAATGTAGCACCGTGGCGCAACCGGGCGCGATCCGGACGGCGTCAATCCTTGATCGCGGGCTCTCTTTTCTCCGGCGACGCGGCGCTGTCCGGATAGGGCATCTTCAAGTGGCCGTAGCGCACCACGATGACGGCGATCGCCAGAATCAGGATGCCGCCCGAGACCGCCAGCACCTGCGCGCTGCCCAGGTGGGCGGCCTCGAGAATGAGGTAACGCGCCAGCGCCACCATCGCAATATAAAGCGGCATCCGAACCGGCAGCTTGCCAGACTGCCAGTAAACGTTCACCATCGTGATCACTTCCAGGTAGATGAACAGCAGCAGCAGGTCGGTCAGCTTGACCTGGCGGGCCTCGATCATCACCCAGATTTCCTGGATGCCCGCGACCACGGTGGCCAGCAGCACCACCCACAGTCCGAGGTTCTGTATGAGCGTTGCGGCATTGTTGCCGGTCCTTGTCAACTGCCTGGTCACGTTGGCGTTCCGTCTGTTCGGGGGATCGAGCCTGTCGCCAGTGCACCGATCCAAGTGGATTCGGCGTTCACCGTACCGGCAGCCTGCAAGATCAAGGTGAAGGGCCCGATTGCGCGGTCTCCCGGCATCCCGGGCGCATGAATGTAAAGGTTACTTGACATTATGTAAAGTACACTTTACACTCTGCTCAGGATCATCAAAGGGATGCAGTTCAAATGACCAACCTTTCGTTTCACGAAAAAAGCGCAATCGGCACGCTGATCGCCATGTGGTTCATTGGCATCCTCTATTTCCGCTCGGTCTGGGAGCTCTGGCAGGCTGGACAACTCCATGCGGCCTCGATGACCGGGCTCGCCACCGGGCTCACGATTCTTCTTGTCATCGTCCTGGTGGGCTATCACATCGTGATCGCGGCAACCGCCAGGCCGCAGCAGGAAGACGAGCGGGACAGGTTGATCGCGTGGCGCGCCGGCAATATCGGCGGCGTAGTGCTCGGCATTGGCGTCATCGGCATCGTTGCGCAGATCCTGATCGGCGGCATTTTCGGCCAGGCGTTCGCCGAGTCGCCGATGCTGATCGCCAATGCGCTGGTGGCCACGGTGTTCCTGGCCACGGTCGTCGAGCTTGTGCTGACGCTGGTGTTCTATCGGCGCGGGCTCTGACGTGGGCGGCAGCAATCTCGACAACGCGGTTCGAGCCCTGCGCGATGCGCGCGATCACATGACGCAGCAGGCGCTGGCCGACGCGGTCGGCGTCTCGCGCCAGACCATCATCGCCATCGAACAGGGCCGATACTCGCCGTCGCTGGAAGTGGCGCTGAAGATCGCGCGCGCTTTCGGCGAGCCGGTCGAGCGGGTATTCTGGTTTTCCGGAGCCGATCGGGGCGCCTCTGACTAACCCTGCGCGGGCGAGTCAGTTTTCGACCGGAAAGATGCCGCCGGAATACTCGATATCGTGATATCCCCTGGCGCCGATCTCCAGGGCCAGAGCGCTTCTGTAGTCGCGTCCCCGGCCCAGGTCGCGGATCGCCCGCCGGAAGTCGTGGACGGGTTGCCAGCCAAGACGCGCCCGGGCATGTGCGTTGACGTAGACGCGTTCGATGTCGTCGAGCATCCGCCAGCCGCGGGAATCGAATACCTCGCGCCAACCGGGCACTCGATGATCCAGGACCCCTGCGGGATCGCTGCGCAGCCGCTCGAGGTCTTCGCGCCGAAACGGCGTGGTCGCGCTGATGATGAACCTGTCGAAGCCGATCTCCGGCGCCCGTTCGATCGCTTGAAGATGCGCGTCGACGACATCGACGATATCGACCCGTCGATACAACAATTCACAGACTTTCAGATTCGTGCCGTCGAAGGTGCTTCGGCGCGCCGGGTCGTCGTCGGGCTCGGGAAAGAACCTGGACGTGCGCAGCACCACGCAGGGGAGGCCCTGGTTGCGGTGAAACAGCCGGCACAAGTCCTCGGCCGCTGTCTTGGTCGCGCCGTAGATGTTCTTGGCGATGGGCGTGACGTCTTCGGTAATCCAGGCCGCCGGCTGATCCGGCGGCGGGCGCAGGGCGTCGCCGAAGGTGCTGGTGGTCGAGGTGAAGACGAACGAACCCACGCCGGCGGCAAGCGCTTCTTCCAGCAGGTTCAGCGTGCCGGTGATGTTGGTGTCGATGAAATCCTGCCGCGTGTGCGTGGCCACGTGCGGCTTGTGCAGCGTGGCAGTATGCAGCACCGCGTCGACCCCGGCCATGGCTTCGCGCACGAACACCCGGTCGACGATGGAACCGACCTTGTCGGTGAAATCCGAAGGCTTGATGTCGGTGCCCCGCGCGTCGCGGCCCCGGGAACGCAAAACACGCATCAGCGCCTCGCCGAGGTGGCCGGCGCTGCCGGTGACCAGTATTCTCATTGCTCGAACCCGTCGGCAAAAATCGTGTCGTCGGCGGGGTTGGTCTCGAATGCGCCGAGGTCGGGCCGGTCGCCGCGAAGCTGACCGAGCATGTCTTCGATCGCACTCGAGGCCGGATCGGCGGCATCGATCAGCGGGCTGCCGTCGATCGGCGCGGCCCAGTCGGCGACCAGCCGCTCGAAGGCCTCGCGGATCGTCGCCGAACCGTCGGCGAACGCGGTGCCATTCCACGCGGGCGCGACGAGTGCGGCCGGGTCCGGCAGCAGCGGGTCGCCGACCAGCGCATTGACGTCGTCGGTAAAGTCCAGAAACTGGCCGTTGTCGACCGGGATCGGATTGCCGCCGTTGAAGTACAGGTTGTTGTCGAGCAGCGCCGATTCGGTCTGGTCGGGCGGGGCGTCGAACAGGTCCACGCCGCTGAAGGCCTCGGCGCCCATGGTTCCGGTCGGGTCGGACCAGGCGTTGTTGACGAACACCAGGTTCTCGTTCAACGGATTGTCGGGGCTTGCAATCAACCGCCCGGCGAAACTGCGGCTGGGCATGTCGCCCGAGAGCGTGTTGTTCCGGAACACCACGTCGCGCGAGCCCTGGATTGTCAACGGTGTCCGCATCAGGTCGCCGGAGTTGCCGAGCATCAGGTTGTTCTCGACCAGGATATCGATGGCTTCGAAGTTGGCCGTGCCGTCCTCGCCGAGACGCACGAAGCTCTGCCCGGAAGATCCGTACCAGTTCAGGAACACGTTGCGCCGGACGGTGACCTGGCGGGTGCCCAACACCGTGTCGCTGTCGCCGTTGGAATCCTTGATGACCACGAACGAACTGGTATCCGGGCGCGCGGCGGTGTTCATGAAGATGTTGTCCTGCACGACCACGCCGACCACGCTGTTGATGTCGATGTGTTCGTCGGATCCGGCCTGGTTGAAGAACAGGTTGCCCTCTATCAGAATATTCTCAGCGCCGTTGTTGACCTTGAGCAGGTCGTTGTCGGTGCTGGAGTGGATGATGTTGTTGCGGAAAACGATGCCGGAGACCACCGGATCGGCGCCGTCGGCACTTCCGTTGACCGCGCCGAGCAGATCCTGGACCTGGATGACCAGGGCGCCGGTATTGTCGGGCGCATGCGCGATGTCGAAACCCTCGATGACGACGTTGCGCGCGGTAAACGCGATCAGCGCCGCGCCGGCATCGTGACGCAGCTTCGCCGCGTAGGGCACCTCGGAACGGATCACGACCGGAACGTCGAACTCGCGGCGCAGCTGCTGGCGCCCGTTGTAAGTGCCCGGCCGGACCAGCACCTCGTCACCGTCGGCGGCATTGTCGACCGCATGCGTGATGGTCGCCCACGGATTGCCGGCACTGCCGTCGCCGGTCGCGTCGCTGCCGTCGGTCGCCACCCAGCGTTCGGCGGATTCGGCCGCCCAGCTCATCGTCGCCAGGGCAGCAACGAGAAAGACGCGACGGCCCGACCTGGCGATGCGACCCGGACGAAACGACACGGCGCGGCTGTTCTGGTGAAGCGCGCGCGGCGCAGACGTGTTCAGAGGTTTTTCGAGGCAATCCATGCGGAATCGGCTACCCGGACCGTTCGACATCCGGCCCAAGTATAGGTCGGTCGACCGCAGGCGGCTCGAAGCATGCGCCGGGGACCGGCGCACCGGCGCTACATCGCGGCTAGAATCTCGAAAATACGCCCCGTGATCGACTGCACGTCGAACCCGTCGATGTCGTCGGTCGGCCCGTTGGACAGCGCCACGACAACCCAGGGGTCGCTGCCTTCATTTTCCAGCATCCAGGCATGCGTGAGCACCACCTGCTCGAAGCCCGGATTGCCCGGGTCGGATTCGACGATCAGGTTGCCGCCCTTGTACCAGATGCGATCCCATTCGTTCCTCAGGTTCGGCTGCGCAACGCCGGCGCCCAGTGCGCGTTCGACCACCAGGGCTTCGTCGGAACCGACGGTCCAGGTCCGATGGCGGGCGAACGCATTGCAGACGTCCAGCGGCGAGGCGCGCCAGGTCACGGTCGTGGTCAAGTCGGCATTGTTGAAGCCGCCGCCGTTGGCAGCGTAGGAGCCCAGAGGCTCCAGCGTGTCGGTCACGTAATCGGCCTGCGAGTTCTCGCTGCCGTTGAGGTAGGCGTTGGCCTCGGCAAAGGGCACCGAAAACAGCAGGTGGAAGGTCTCGCTGATGTTCAGGAACGGAGTCAGCAGTCCCGGCTGCGCATGCCCGAATGCCGCCGGCACCGGGTTCAGTGCATCGCGCCCCACCAGCTCGTGAAGCAGATCGGTGGCCGTGTTGTCGCTGATGCCCAGCATCAGCTCGGCCAGTTCCATGACGGTGAACGGCGTATTGTCCGGCTCGTTGGCGACCGGCCCGCCGGGCGCCTCTTCGGAATCTATTCTCGGCACGATCTGGCGAATCGAAGCCATGCCGCTCTCGACCGCACCGGCCACACCGCCAAGTACCCAGATCTTGAAGATGGAGGCCGTCGCGCGAGCCGCCGATTCGTTTCGTCCCTCGACGACGACGCACTGATCCGACGAATCGATCCGGCCGACCAGCAGCGCCGGCTGGCTGGACATGGTCAGGAATTCGTCGGCGGCCTGGTCCAGGTCCAGGCCCTGGTGCTCCGAGCGCACGACTGTTGCCTGGCCGGTACCGAACGACGAGACCGAGAGTTGATTGATGCCGGGATCGGCGAACTTCGAACCGAACGAGACGAACGCCACGTTGCCGGTGCTGCCGGTGACCAGTCCGGTGAACTGCATCGGGGTCAGCATGATCCGGTCGGTGACCTGGCCCGACGGATAACTGCTGCGAACCGACAACAGAAAGTCCCGCGTCTCCTGCACGTTGATGCTCGAAAGCCAGGACGGGGCGAAGTTTTCCATTATTTCCGCATCGGTGATCGGCTCCCCGGGGACGAGCTGATCCAGGAACCACTGAAGCTTCTCGCTGGCCGGCGGCAGCGGCTCGAATTCGTCGATGAACACGAACTCCAGCGCATCTACGCGCGTGCATGCGATTGAAAGCGCGGCCGCGAACAAGGCCTGGATGGCGGTATTCTTCGAGATGGAGATGTTTTGCATTTCATGCCCCGTGGGTCAAGTGCGAGCTCATGCGCCGTGGTTCCCTCGCCGGCCACGCGGCCGTCGTTCAAAACCGGATTGGCGCTCTTCCCCATGAAGCGCGATCGAGTGAAATTTCGTATCACCTCGCGCTTGCGCAGACGGTCACGCGTCGCAGCATCGAGACCGCGTGGACGAAACAAACGGGAATTTCCTGGGCGAATGCGAAGGGCGCGCAGAGACAACAATGTGCAGCGCCTGTCACCGCGCCCATTGGTCGCGTCAGTCGTTCAACGGACCTTCGCGCGGGTCGGCCGGTCGTGTCAGCAAGGACACACCGATAAACAGCAGCAGCGACACCAACGCGCCGGAAACAATGATCGGCAGGCCGCCGACCAGCGGCAGCGCGGCCGGCGCGAACCAGCCCAGCTCGCCGGCCAGACCATAGGCCGAGCCCCCGACGATCGCGGCAACCGCGCCGGCCGCGGTCGCGCGCTTCCAGTACAGTCCGCCCACGACGGGGATGAACACCCCGGCGGCATACAAGGTGTACGACATCAGCAGCATGCCGATGATGGCCTTGAAGTTCAGCGCCATCCACAGCGCGGCAAGTCCCAGGATTACCGTGACGATGCGCGAGATCAGCAGCAGGCGCTTCGAGTCTTCCTCCGCCGCCGGGTCGATCAGCTTGACGTAGATGTCGTGGGTGACGTGCGAGGTGCCGGCCATCAGCAATGAATCGGCCGTCGACATGATCGCGCCCAGGATGGCGGCAATCACGATCGCCGCGGCCCAGGCCGGCAGCACCTCGTCGATCAGCATCGGGATGGCCCGCGCGGCCTCGATCTCGGGTCCGAACAGGGCGCGCGCCGCCATGCCGGTGATCACCGGGAAGATCGCGAAGGCGATCAGCAATACACCGGCGGCTATCGCAGCTCTGAACGCCGTGTTCTCATCGCGCGCGGCGAACAGGCGCTGGTAGAAGTCCTGGCCGATCAGCGTGTACATCATGGTCGGCACGATCGCCGCCAGCACCAGGCCGAGCCCGGCGCCGAACGGCGAGAAATAGCGATCGGTTCCGATCTCCATCGATTGTGCGTCGATCGCGATCCGAATGCCGTCGAGGCCGCCGGCCCCGCCAACCGCGAGCACGGCGGCGATCGGCACGCCGACGAAGATGATCGCCAACTGCACCGCGTCGGTCAGGGTCACGCCCCAGAGCCCGGACATCGCTGTATAGACGATGAACATCAGTGTCGCGGCCACCGCCGCCCAGGTCGGGTCGACGCCCAGGATCGAAAGCGCGCCCTGCGCGGCCCAGACCTGCGCGCCGATTATGCCGACGATGGCGATCAGTGACAGAAGCGTGCCCAACAGCCGCGCCGTCTTGCTGTTGTAGCGCAACTCCAGGTAGTCGGGCACCGTGAACATCGCCAGCCGTCGCATCTTTCGCGCGGCAACGAAGCCAAGCAGCACCAGCGAGAGACCCACGCCGGCGGCGTAGGCAATTCCCGTCATCCCGTGCGTGAATCCCCACTCGCCGCTGCCCAGCACGAACCCGCCGCCGAAATGGGTCGCGCACAGCGCGGCCGTGGCCAGCACCGGGCCCAGCCGTCTACCTGCCAGCAGGAAATCGGTGTTGCTGCCGATGAAGCGCGTGGCGTAGAGGCCGACCCCGAACAGGCCGACGAAGTAGACGATCAGGACGGTCAGCTGGAGTGAGGGCATGCGCGCAGCGAATCAAAGATCAGCAGCAAGGATACCGGACCCGGCAGCGACCCACGCGTCGGCGCCTGCCAGTGGACTTTCGGCAGGCCGGACCAAGTCAGTCGCAATCCCGATCAGCATCGGCGCACGGACAAACTCAGGACCCGTTTTGGCCGCGGATTCACGCGGAAAACGCGGATAAGAACCACCAGGTCGAAAAAAAAGCAAAAAGTAAACACAAGGTAGCGCGGCTGGTGCCGCGTCGCCGTCAGACGGCTGAAAGCGCCTCTTCGAGATATTCCTCTTTGCGATCAATCATCCGCCTTTAGCCACGTTCATCCGCGTTGATCCGCGGCCAAAAAGCTTTTCCGAAACAGTGCCTGAATCACGTACGGAATCAGGTAGTCTTTTCCCGATGAGCGATGCATCGACCAATTCGGACGAGCAGCCCGGCACCGACTGGGTCTTCGGCTACGGCTCGTTGATCTACAAGGTCGACTTTCCGTACCGCCGCCGGGAAGTTGCAAGCATTTCGGGCTGGAAGCGGCGGTTCTGGCAGGGCTCGCACGACCATCGCGGCACGCCCCAGGCACCGGGGCGCGTGGTCACGCTGATTCCATCTCCGGGGACGCTTTGCCGCGGCATGGCCTACGAGGTCGACCACGCGGTGTACGAACACCTGGACCATCGCGAAAAGAACGGCTACCAGCGCCACCGCGTCGATATCGATCTGGTCGAGGCGGGCGGCACGGTCAAGGGGACGCTTTACGTCGCCGGCACCGACAATCCGGCCTTCCTCGGCCCGGCCGGTGCAGCGGAAATGGCCGACCAGATCCTCGCCTCGCACGGGCCCAGCGGAAGCAACCGCGAATACCTGCTCGAACTCGACAAGGCGCTGCGCGAAATCGGCGAGACCGACCTGCACGTGGCCGAACTGGCGCGGATTCTAAGAAACATCTGAACGTCGCCAGGCGGTCGCGACGGCCCGGGTCGACTTGCGCGCGCCCGAACCGCAGGCGTATATTGGCTGCGGGGAGAACTTGCGGCACACGACCTGTTCCGGCGTTCATGCCGGCGTCCACGGTTCTCGGAAGCACACCGTTGAATCAGCACGTCGGGTGGCAGCATGAAGATATCGACTCATCTCGCGGCAATCGCCGGTCTGGCGATCGTTTTCGGCAATCCGGCCTGGGGCGATGCCGGCGACGTTTGCAGCGATATTGCACCGCCGCCGTTGCCGAGCACTTTCGAGTACTCGATCGACTATCAGCAGGCCCTCTACACCTGGGTCAACTGCTTTGCCTACAAGAACGTCGCCGGCGTGAGCGTGGACAAGGAGGTTCGCCAGACCGGCCCGTTCGTCGCGCTGAAGGACTATGGTGTGCATCCGGCTGTACGCATCTGGTACTCGCCCGAAATCATTGCCTGGCTCGAGGCCGGGCGTCCGACCGCCAACGGCCGCGCCAGTCCCGAAGACCTGCCGGACGGCGCCTTCATCATCAAGGAAATGTTCATGTCGCCGGCCGATATCTACGGCGAACTGGCGGCCACGCCACCGTTTCGCAATGACACGGACCGGGAAGCATTCGAAGGCGTGCTCGAAGCGCTGATCGGCAGCTGGACGATCATGATCAAGGACCGCAGCGGGCCGTCGGCAGACGGCTGGTACTGGGCCCAGGCCGAGCCGAACCCGGATACCGTCTACGCCAACCCGCCGAACTACAACCCGGTGTGGCTGGACAACTACACGTCCACCGAGCTGCCGGTCTACCGGCGCAACGACAGCGGTGAACTGGAAATTCCCGCGCCGCATTTCATCTATTCGGGTTTCTCGACCGGCACCTGCATCCGATGCCATGCCTCCTCGAGCGGTGAATCGACTTTTTCGACCCTGGACAACATCGACCCGGACAAGCTCAACCTGCAGTTACGCGTCGACAACTCGTGGCGGTCGGAAGCCTACCTGGACCCCGCGGGCGGCACCGGCCCGACCTTGATCGACAAGCTCAAGGCCTTCAGCGAGACGATCGAGGTGGACGGCAAGCCGGTCACGATCGACGGCGAAGAGATCTTCAACCGATACCTGAAGCCGATCTGGTATTTGCCTAACAACCAGAGACCATGGCGAGAAAGCGAAGCGGCGACGCCGGTCCCGAACGTTCGCACCGGGCATCTGCCGGGCATGGACGCGCAAAGTGACAAGGCGACCGAAGTGGCGGCCAAGGGGAACGACGCGAATGCAGCCGCGGGCGATGGAAATCAACCGAGACTCAATCCGGATTTCGTCGCCGCGTTCGACGCGCTGACCCGGATGGGCCAGCCCACAAAGGCGCAGATCGAGCGCTTCAGCTTCCCCCCGGCCTTCGCCGACCACAGTTTCCGGATGCGGCCCCATCCCGGCGAGAAGCCCGACGATCACCCGACCGGACCGATGATGCCCGAGATGCAGCAGTACATCACGTCGGACAACTGCGTCGGTTGCCACGGCGGCCTGGCCGGGGCGCCCAGCGGCGTATCCCAGTTCCTGCTCACCGGCCCGAAGTACGGCGACGGCTACAACATCTCGCCCTTTGGGGAATGGCGCTGGTCGCCGATGGGGCTCGCCGGCCGCGACCCCATCTTTCATTCCCAGATCGAGACCGAGCAGCTGATATTGCTCAAGGAGAACGGTCTGCTGGACCACCCCGAGAACGCGGAAAAGCTCGCCGAGGTGCGCGTCGTTCAGCAGGCGCTGGTCGATACCTGCCTGCGCTGTCACGGCGCGATGGGGCTGCGCCAGAAGGGTCTTAACCAGACCCCCGCAATGCTCGATGCGCACGCCGTCAATACCAGCACGTCGAACGATCCAGTGCAGCAATACCTGACAGAACTCAACCGCGCGATCCTGAATCCCCAGTTCGACCTGAACGACTTCTACCGCACGGTGCCGCCCAGCGCGGAGACCCGGCCGTTCGAACCCTGGCCGAACCCGCCCGCGCCGCCGCCGGCACCCAGCGAGTACTCGGACGAGCTCGGCAACCTGGCGCGCGAGGGCATCAGCTGCACGGTTTGTCACCATATCTCCCCGCCGGGCAGCGATGACGTGAACAACTTCATCGCCACAGCCGGCGCCTCGCACCCGGACTGGATTGCCGGCGAAGGCCTGGTCTGGACCGACCAGTTCTTCGCTTATCTGGCGACCAACAACTCCGGGCTTTATCAGCGCTCGGACGCGGATCAGATCCTCGGGCCGCTGGATGACGTACGGGTCAAGCCCATGCAGCATGCGCTGGGGCTGACGCCGCAGATCGCGCCTTCGTTCGATCTCGGCACCCGGAAAGGCGACAAGGCCGCGCCGGCCGAACCGTTCACCCGGGACTCGGCGATGTGCGGTACCTGCCACACGATCAACCTCCCCAACATCGGCCAGCCGCTGGCCGATGAGAAGAACCCGGTGCTGCGCCTGCTGCAGCCCAACCCGGTGTTCCAGGACATCCCCCACAGCATCGAGCAGGCGACTTATCTCGAGTGGCTGAACAGCGACTTCGGGCCGGGCATGAACAACGAGATCGGCGACGATTTCCAGAGCTGCCAGGATTGCCACATGCCGAACCGCTCGCCGCTGGACGATCCGGAAACCGCACAGCCGCTTGCAGCGCAGATAGCCACCATCCAGGACTCGAACTATCCGTTTGCAGCCTTCCAGCTGCCCAGCAACGAGATCGACGTGCCGGTGCGATCGGATTACAGCCGCCACGAACTGGTGGGCCTCAACGGCTTCATGGTCAAGATGTTCGAGCAGCATCCCGACGTGCTGAACGTCAACCTGACCGACATCGAGACGTCGAACGCCAGGGGTGCGGAACTGGCCGTGAACAACATGATCGATTCAACGACCCAGGGGCGGGTCGCAACGTTGACGGTCGGCGAGCCGAAGATTGATGCCGCCGGCGAAAACCTTGTGGTCGACGTGCGCGTCGAAAACAGGACCGGGCATCGATTCCCCAGCGGCGTGGCCTTTCGCCGCGTTTGGATCGATTTCCGGATCAAGAATGCCACAGGCGCAGACCTGTGGCGCTCGGGCAGGAGCAACGACGCCGGCATCATCGTCGACGAAAACGGCGAACGCTTGCCGACCGAATTCCTCCAGGATCCGGATCTCTACCAGGATCACTACCAGGAAATCTGCAGCCAGGACCGGGTCCAGATCTACGAGGAGCTTGTCAGGAATGCCCAGGGCGAATTCACCACCAGCTTCGTCCACCGCGTGGACCACGTCAAGGACAACCGCTTGATGCCTCGCGGGTGGGTGCCCGGCGACGTGTTCGCCGGCGGCGTGCCGGGCAGCGGCGGGCTCGCGGACCAGGGCGAGCTTCTGCGTGAAATCATGCGCGCCACCGATCCCGACGGCGTCGGCAATGACCCGGATTTCAACCAGAATCCCGGGGGCGACTCGCTCAGGTACCGCATACCGCTTGGCGTAATCGAAGGCGCGGCGACCGTCGAGGCGACGCTGTATTCGCAAGCCGTGACACCGGCCTGGTTGTGGGATCGCTTCTCCATGGCCAATGAGGCGAAGGAAGCCGGCTACGACACCCCGGCGACCGATCGGCTTTACTACCTGGCAAGCACGCTGAATCTCGAAGACTCGCCGCTCGAGGGCTGGAAGTTCAAGGTCGCGAGCGCAGCCGTATCGGTGCCGGGAAAACTCGAAACGACGACGGCGCCTGCCGCGTGCAACCAACCCTATCCGCCGCCGGCAGTCGCTCCTACCGCGCAGGCCGCAAGCGGCTGAGGATTCGACAGGCCCACACTACGATTCGCGTCGCTCCACGTCGGGCTATTCGATCAGGTCGATGAGATCGATATCCACCTGCTCGATCGAGTCGCCGCGCTGAATTCCCAGGCGCTGGCGCAGCTTTTCCGGCTCGTCCAGGCGCTTGCAGCCGCGTTCGGCGACCGGCGTTCCGTCGAGCTCCAGGACGCGATCGCCCGCCCGCAGCGACGTGGCGGCCGCAGGGGTATCCGGCAGCACCCGCGCGACCTCGAACCAGCCGCCCGGATCGGCGCGCAGCAGGGCACCGGTACTGCGCCTGGGCTGCATGCGCACCGGGCCTTCGACCTGCGGCTCGAAACGCACGCGTTCGTTTGCCTGGTCGAATGTCAGCACGAAATGCTTCAGCACGTGCACATATATGGACGCCTCCCCCTGGTCAAGCCGGTTTTTGCGCTTTTCCGCCTGATCCGGGCCGAGCGCGTCTGACTCCCGATTTCCGGGAGGTCGCTTTTCCGGATTGTCGCGATGAGAGAAGAGGGTCTGCTGACATATATCCGGGCTCTTGATGGAGCGCTTTTATTGGCTCCGGCCCAACATGAGTTTCGAGATGACCCCGGGGCCTATACACCCAATCGGCTTTTCACCTTTGTCCACGTTCAGGCTCTCCCGGGGTCGTGGACCTTTGTCTCATCGGCTTTGCAGACTCCGTGGCGGGCGGCTTAGGCCGAACCGAATGCCTTTCCGGGGTCGTAGTGCGCACCGTTGGCAACGATGTTCCAGGCGATGCGCGCATTCTTGTTGGCCAGGGCGACGACGGCCTTGTTGAAGCCGCGACGCTCGACGATTGGATTGATCCACCGCGCGAGTGGCGTATCCCGGTCGCGGCTCCAGCAGATCGCGGCGCGGGCGCCGTGCAGCATCATCGTTCGCAGGTAGCGATCGCCGCTCTTGGTCATGCCATGCAGACGCATCTTCCCGCCGCTGCCGTGTTGTCGGGGCACCAGTCCCAGCCAGGCTGCGACCTGGCGACCGCGCTTGAACTGTCGGCCGTCGCCGATCGAAGCCAGATAAGACGACGTGACCATGACGCCGAAGCCGTGCAGTTTCATGAGCCTCGGCCAAGGCGGCAGGCCTTCGGCCAATGCCACAATCCGTTGGCTAGTGCGCTCGATCTCTTCGCGAATCGCGAGCAGATCGATGAACCGCCGCGCAAGCAGCTCGCGAGCCGCACCCGTTAGTCCGTTGTCGGCGTCCTCGAGCGCATAAGGGACTTCGCGGCACAACCGCTTCAGGCCGACCGGAAAGCACACGCCGTACTCGTGCGCGATCCCTCGGATCTGGTTGGCGATGCCGGTCGAGTGCTGGACTTGCTGCTGCCGGACGCGGTGGAGCGATTGCAGATCCTGCTGAGCTAACGGTTTGATCGGTACCGGATGCAGGCCCGGTCGTCGCGCCGCCTCGCAGATGGCCAGCGCATCGCGCGGGTCGCTCTTGCCACCACGCACGAATGGCTTGACGTGTTGCGGTGGGACCAGGATTACTTTGTGCCCGAGCATTTGAAACGTCCGGCCCCAGTGGTGCGCACCGGCGCAGGATTCCATTGCGATCAGGCTGGGTTGAAGCTGGGCGACGGTCTCGGTCAACGCCGCGCGCTTCACGGCTTGATTGGAAACCACCTTGCCGGCTCGATTGAGCGCGCAGACCTGGAACACGTTTTTTGCAAGGTCGATACCGACTGTTGTAGTCTTCATGAGTGGACGCCTCCTACGCGAATGACTGAGTCGAGATACCAGTGTGGCGCATTACGACGCCGGCGCGAATGATGGAGGCGTCCATCTCATCACCCA
>MDTG01002812.1_pt1 | contig 19825 bp, 17 predicted proteins | sample 811421 | NCBI WGS metagenome assembly MDTG01 (sample SAMN05326645, study PRJNA326480) | marine metagenome | isolation source: seawater | place: Pacific Ocean: South East | collected 2011
GTGCGTTCTGGACCTGTAGCATTAGTTTCAGCAACCTTTCCGGACTCTGCCATACTTGAAACTCTTTTCTTATTACATGCACTGAATGACGTTAGAAAGGGGAATATGTCTAGTATCAAACAGGGAGAAAAAATACTACCAGATGTTGGACCGGGATTATTTCTGGTAGTTCCGTACTTTGGTTATTCTAGGCAGGATAAAAGATTCATGATTGGAGAAGCCATATCCGCACAGTTCCTTGCATCTACATTTTCCAATCATTGTGATGGAATTGTAATTTTAGACATACATGCTCCTGCGGCAGTTGAAAAATTGACTACGCCTGTCGAATTGGTCTCATCTATGCCAGAAATCGCCCTTCATTTGCAATCCAACGTTCATCCAGATTTCATTCTTAGCCCCGACAAAGGTGCTCTTGATAGAGCAAGTGAAGTTGCCGAGGCAATAGGAACTCCTTTTTCATACCTAGAAAAGAAAAGAATAGATGCCCACACGATTGAACATTCGCCGAAGGATCTCGATGTCGAAGGACGAATTGTAGCTATTGTGGATGATATGATTAGCACTGGGGGAACTATATGCCGCGCTTCAGAAGCACTACTAAACCAAGGTGCGAAAGAAGTTCACGCTGCATGTACCCATGGATTGTTTACCGGAGGTGCAATTCATCGCCTATCTAACCATGTAAGTGGAGTGCACTCGACTGATTCACTACCGAACCCAAGAGCAAACGTTTCTGCTGCTCCAGCATTGGCACGGGGTGTATCTGCATTAATGGATAAAATCAATTAATTTACATTAATCAGAATTTCTTTGGTTTCCAATGTGTTTATATCAAATCCTTCCTCCGCAGCGAATGCTACATGAGGAGATACCAATGAGTGTACACATCGCATTTGAAACCCCGCAAGACATCAAGGACAGTGTTTTCGAGCTTGTAAAGCTTGTAGGCAAAGAAGGACACGGAACTGTGAAGAAGGGAGCAAATGAAGTCACTAAATGTGCTGAACGTCAGACTGCGATGATGGTAATTATGGCAGAAGATGTAAATCCTCCCGAACTGCTAGCACATATACCTATGATTTGCAAAGAAAAAAGCATACCTTTCATCTACGTCGATAATCAAGAATATCTTGCGGAATACGCTGGCATGGCTCGCGGTACCAAAACCGCTGCTATTGCAATCTTAGACGTAGGAAGGGACGCAAACGATCGATTTGAATCAGTGAAAGAACAAGCTCTAGGATTGGCTAAGTGAAGGAGACTATACAATGTCAGTTGAAGCATGGCCTGCGGAAGTCGTAGAAATTGTTGGCCGAACAGGAATGAGAGGAGAAGCAACTCAAGTTAAGGTACGTGTGAATGATGCACCTAACCCCAGAGACATTGGTAGAATTATCACCCGGAATGTCTTGGGCCCTATCCGCATAGGTGATATTCTAATGTTGCGTGACACTGGCCGTGAAGCAAAGAGACTGAATGCTCGTTGAGGTGAAGAAGATGCCAGAAGAACGAATCTGCAGTTTCTCAGGAGATAAGATTGAGCCAGGAACAGGAATGATGTTTGTAAAGCGAGATGGTTCAGTACTGTGGTTCAAAGATAGTAAATCAAGAAAAAATCATCTCAAAACTAAGAGAAACCCCCGTCGTGTGAAATGGACTAGATTTTACGTCAAGGGCGGAATTAAGTGATTGAGACTTCATTCATTCTGCTATTGCTGGTTTCCGCATATCTTTGAGATTTGCATGTAATGAGTTATATTTTGAGGATATTCTGTATTTCGATATGGAGATTACTTCACAAAGGCAATCCTATGGTTCCTGATGAAGAAGAATAGGTATCGGTTGAAATACACCTAGTAGGTCCCCGGGCCATGAGTGATTGGCAGACTACATTTGTTATGGTAAAACCGGATGGTGTTCAACGAGGTCTTGTGGGTGAAATAATCAGTAGATTTGAGCGCAAAGGGCTGAAATTGATTGGACTAAGAAGTATGGTCCCTTCACAGCAGATTGCAGAAGAACATTATGAAGTTCACAAGGAACGTCCCTTCTACAGTGGTTTGATTGAATTCATCACATCAGGACCTGTAGTTGCTATGGCATGGTATGGTCAAGATGCAATTTCTGTTGCTAGACTTATCATTGGAGCAACAAACGGTCGTGAAGCAAGCCCCGGAACAATCAGAGGTGATTTTGGAATGGATATTGGATTTAATTTAATTCATGGTAGTGATGGAGAAGACACCGCTTCTACAGAACTAGCACTTTGGTTCCCAGAAGGAACTATGCAATGGGAACGAGACCTAACCACTTGGATTTACGAGTGAGGGATGTGATGGTTTGGATGGACGGCGACAACCTATCGTAGCCGTTCTAGGCCATGTTGATCATGGTAAAACATCATTGTTAGATCACATCAGAAATCTCGGAATCCGAAGTCAGGGTTCGATAATGGCTAGAGAAGCAGGAGGGATTACTCAACACATTGGGGCAACAGAAGTTCCAGCTGAAATTCTCAACTCATTTTGCGGTCCTCTTTTGGCTGGTAAAGAATTTTTATCTCCGGGATTGCTATTCATTGATACACCTGGACACCATTCCTTTACCAGTTTAAGGAGCAGAGGTGGGGCATTAGCTGATATTGCGATATTAGTTGTAGACATCATGGATGGTTGTAAACCCCAAACTTTAGAATCCATTAGAATTCTAAAAGAGGCAAAAACTCCATTTGTTATCGCTCTAAATAAGGTTGATAGGTTGTATGGATGGAATACAGAGAATGGACGTTCAATGGCGATATCATTGAGAAATCAATCGAAAGATACGGTGGGATATCTTGAAGAAAAACATTGGAAGTTAGTTGGAGAATTGGGCGAATCTGGATTCAATGCCGAAAGATATGATCGAATCAAAGATTTTACGAATACAATTGCAATGGTACCATGTTCAGCAAAAGAAGGAGAAGGTGTCCAAGATCTTCTAGCAGTAGTTATTGGGTTGGCGGAAAGATATTTGGAAAGTCAATTAACGGACATCGAAGGCATGGGAACTGCTACAGTTCTAGAAGTTAAAGAAGAAAGAGGACTTGGAAAAACTTTGGATATTATTCTCTCCAAAGGTTCTATTGGCAAAGGTGACAGATTCATTGTTGCAAGCGAGAATGGACCCAAAATATCGAAGGTACGTGGTATGTTTTCGCCCAGAGGTATGAGCGAAATGAGAGATGCAGGAGATCGATGGGACCCTGTTGATCGGGTCCATGCTGCTGCCGGAGTGAAGATTAGTGCTGTAGATCTAGATGATGTATTAGCAGGAACGACTCTACACGTAGTCAAAACGGATGAAGAAGAAGAAATTGCATGGATGAAAGCAAAAGAAGAGTCTAGTTTGACATTGGAATTACAAGATAATGGTGTTTGTATTAAATCGGATACATTAGGTGGGTTAGAGGCCTTGGCCTTTGAATTAGGTGAAAGGGAAATTTCAATTCGATCTGCAAGTGTAGGAAAAATTACCAGGAAAGATATACGTATAGCAGAAGTAGGAAAAGAGCCCGAAGAACGAGTGATTTTAGCCTTCAATACCAGAGCGTTACCTGAAGCCACGGCAGAATTTGAGAAACCAGGATGTGATGTGAAATTAATATCTGGAGAAATAATTTACCATATCATTGACGAGCATGATGTCTGGATGAAACAAGTACAAGATGAAAAAGAAAAATCAGACAGAGAAATGGTTGTTTATCCAGGACGCTTACTGTTCCTTCCAGATCATACTTTCAGAGCATCGAAACCGGCTGTAATTGGTGTTAGGGTTCTTGGTGGGAGAATACATGTCGGTCAACGTTTGATGAAAGACGGAATTCAACTGGGACAAGTTAAATCAATTCGTCTGGGACAAGATAGCCAAAAAGATGCAAAACAAGGTGATGAAGTAGCGATTGGCATAAGTGGGGCAGTAAAAAAACCGGGAGACGATTCCACAGAAGCAACTCATGTGACCGTTGGGAGACAGATTGATGAAGGTGATGTATTACTAGTCGATGTACCTGAATCTCACGTCCGAATACTGAGGAAAAGAAGTCTCACTGAAGTAGAAAAGGAAATTCTAGACGAGATTGTTCTAATGCATCGAAAAAACCCTAAAACTCCAAGATGGGGGCTCTGAATTCAGAATAATATGCGAATCGACAACCACTAACCTTGAAGTAGTTCAAGAACGGGTGATTCTCTGTTATAGGGGTGTCAAGATGGTCTCAGAGTATTCTGGTGGAAGCGGGGGGCGCGGTCGTGAAGTCGTTCGTGTGGTTAGTGATATATCGAATGCGTTAATGAATGAAGTTTCGAAGGTAATTATTGGAAAACAAGAGAACCTCCGAAGAGTCACAATTGGTATTTTGTCTAATGGTAACATGCTTTTGGAAGATTTTCCTGGACTAGGGAAGACAATGTTAGCAAACACCTTTGCACGTTCTCTTGGATGTAAATTCAAGCGTGTTCAATTTACCCCTGATTTGTTGCCGTCTGACATTATGGGGACTTATATGTACGATCAACAAGCTGGTGAATTCAAATTAAGACCTGGGCCTTTGTTTGCAAATCTTCTGCTGGCAGACGAAATTAATCGTGCACCTCCAAAAACTCAAGCTGCATTACTCGAAGCGATGGAAGAAAAACAGGTTACTATTGAGGGAATCACGCATAAATTACCCGCTCCTTTCGTAACTCTAGCGACCCAGAACCCCATTGAACAAGAGGGAACTTATCCCTTACCTGAAGCACAAATGGACCGATTCCTCATGAAAATGAGTATGGGATATCCCAACCGTCAAGAAGAAAAAGCGATTTTGGCTAGAAGAAAGATGCGTGGAAAAGATGATCATGATGTGGAACAAATCACTTCCCCAAAGAAGGTGGTTGCTATGCAAAAAGCCCTCGAGGAAGTTCATATCGACCCTGCAATTTTGTCTTACATCGTCGAAGTTGTGCAAAGATCTAGGGAGGATCACAGAGTAATCACCGGTGCATCTCCTCGTGCAAGCCAATCTTTGTTCAAGACTGGAAGAGCGGCAGCGGCAATCGATGGTCGAGATTATGTCATCCCGGATGATATCAAGTCGGTAGCATTACAGGTTGTTAGTCACAGAATTGTTTTGAAGCCAGAAGCGAAGATTCGAGGAATTACTGGAATGCACATCATGAGGAAGATTCTGAATGAAGTGCCCGTGCCAGTGATCCAATAATTTCCCATAATTAACTTGGTTTGTCTGCGAACTCTGATGTAGGACGAGCTGTGAAGAGGGACTGAAAGCGATGGACCCATACAAGACAATCATTGCGTGCACCAACCAAAAAGGTGGATGCGCGAAAACTACCACAGCTGTTAATTTGGCTACATCTCTTGCTGAAGGGAACTCCAAACTTGGTATTCCACCATCAAAAGTTCTGTTAATTGATTTGGATCCTCAGGGAAATGCATCTACTAGTTTTGGAGTAGACAAAAGACTGGATGTCCCAACAGTCTATGAATTGCTTATGCAACCTACCGGAGAAGATCTAAATGTCCATGATTTTCTTATAGGACCAGAAATATTGACCGACGAAATGCAAAGATCTTTTAAAAATATGAATCAAGATTCGCGAGTTCCTAAACGACTCAAAGTAGAGAATTTGTATCTGCTACCATCGAACATCAGACTATCTGGAGCTGAAATAGAACTAGCAACAAAATTGGGACGAGAAACAAGGTTACGAGAAGCACTCGCTCCTGTAATGGATGATTTTGATCACATAATTATTGATACCCCACCGTCACTTGGCTTACTTACAATAAACGCATTAGCAGCAGCTAATTGGATAATGGTTCCAGTCCAAGCGGAATATTACGCACTAGAAGGAATGAGTCAACTGATGAATTCGATAAGGCTGATACAGAGAAGAGTGAATAATCATTTGAAATTATTTGGAATTGCAGTAACTATGTACACACCGCGTTCAAAGCTCTCTCAGTTTGTAGAATCCGAAGTAAGGAAACATTTCGGGGAAGATGTGTTTCAAACAGTAATTCCACGATTGATGTCTATCGCAGAAGCACCGAAAGATGGAGCTCCAGTTGTATTGCTCAAGAACCCTACTAAGGGTAACAAAGGAAGTAAACAATACTGGGCTTTGGCAAAAGAATCCCATCTAAGAATAATGAAGAGAAGGGCAGAATTTGGAGTAAACCCTGAATCTATACTGCGTAGAGAAGCAATCAAACAAGGTGATCCAGAGCATAATTAGCATTATCTCGGTGAATGGAAAAAAACCTAATGATTGACATTTTCTGTTCAATTTCACCGTCATACCTATGTCCGGGAAGATTATTTCTAAACTAATGGGTTCTCCAGACATGACTTCAGTTTCGGTTTCCTTTGAGGTACGTAGGCGTCTAAATTCGTTGAGAGCAATGGAAGGCGTGAAAAGTATAGACGATCTTCTGAAATCGGTTTTGAAAGAATATAGACTTAATCGATTGAAAGAGGAACACGATTCATTGAGAGAAAGAATTTCAAATCTAGAACAAACGGATATTGATGCCACAATTTCTGCTTTAGGATTACTGAGTGATTAATTTGCGCGGACAACCAAGAGTGATTGTAACCGATGGGGTAACTATCCTCAGAGGCCTTTTATTTCCAAATAGTGATGAAGAAACTCTTCTCCACTTAGCAGCATGTGAAAAAATTGAATTGCAAGCATCAACAAAAGATTGGAATCTCATACTTAGGGGATTGATGGAATTAACTAGAAGAGCAGAAAGTGAGTCAATGAGTGGAATAGAATTAAAGAATCTTAGAAGGATAATTCCGGTAAATTTCACATGAGAAATTGCTTACTTACCACCGTTTTTCTCTAACCATTCATGGCCATACCATCGCCATTGATCCATCGTCCAACCATCAGGTAAGCCCCCTTCAGGTAATGGAGGAGCTTCTGAGGGAGCGGAATTTTGGGGTAATGTTTGCTCATCACTAATTTCTACTGTTGATTGATCAGAATTTTGGTACACTTGCCATCCCTCCTGAGCAGATTCCCAGTTTCCAGTACCTTCATCCACATCAGAAATTTCATCTCCTGATACCTCGTTATCTGAATCAGGTATCGGACTTCTTTCCTTTCCTTGATCAGCTTCTTTGGGATCATCTACAGAGGTTTCTTCGCTAGATTTTTCACTTAGATCAAGTAACGATGCTACGTCATCATCCCATTTTTCATCTTCAATAATTCCACCAATTTGCTCGACTGAACCAGTTTCAATTTCTTTCGTAGCACCACGTCTAGTATATTTCTCTTCAACTGATTCAGATTTACTTCCTACCTTTCGACCGACTATCGAAAGAATACCAATAACTACCAGCATTACTAGTGCAATGCCTCCCCCTATTGGAGCAAAAGAAATTAGTTGCGACGCTAGGTCATTTTGTTGCTGTTGATTTTCTTCTTGAATTGGAGTTGGATCTTGGACAACTAAAGAAAGACATGTGGAATCATTCTCATTCCTCTCACAATAATCCTCAATGGTTTGAATATTAAATTCTCTATCGTCATAATCTGTATTTGAACCCAAACAGTCCCTATCTTCATCCAACCATTCAGAGGAATTTCCTACCAAAGAACCTGGGCAGTTATCTGCGTCCCAATATGCCTCTGACTCATCAGCATAACCATCATCATCGGTATCGGGGCAGCCATAACTGGAAACTGTCTGAACTTTATCATCTACTGGATTGTAGAGTAAGTAACGGGTACTAGTACCCGCTTCATTGGCACAACCATCTCCCCTGAATCCTTGTTGAGCATCGCCATATCCGTCTCCGTCTGTATCCATCCACTGAGTGGGCTCTGATGGAAATGCATCTCCTTCATCTGACCAGCCATCCCCATCCAAATCTGGACAACCTAATCGATCTTCTGTTGAAGACCCACTGGCATCTGGACAAGCATCGGGATCAATTCCCTCTAAATTATCTCCAAATCCGTCGCCATCAGAATCTGCCCATTGAGTAGAATCGTCTGGGAAACTATCACCATCTTGGCCGTAAGAAGCATCACCATACCCATCTCCATCTGTGTCTTGGTATTGATCTGGGTTTGATGGGAATAAGTCTGGATTATTTCCATCTGCATTGTCTCCAAACCCATCTTGATCTGTATCTTCCCATTGAGTAGAATCATCAGGGAAACTATCTGAAAGATTACCAGATGCTGAATCACCATATCCATCTCCATCTCTGTCTGATGTTTGAGATGAATCCTGTGGAAATGCATCTAGAGAATCAACAACATTATCCCCATCTGTATCGATATCGAACAACAGAACATCTGTTGAGCTAGCAAACGACATTAGAACCACTAAAGAGGTCCCCTCTCCATCCAATACCCCCACAATTTCCCCATTACCTTGAGACAATGCTTGAATTTGATCTCCACTTGATCTGTTCATAATGTGGAACAAACCATTGGATCCAGCCAATGAAATTGAATTAACATCTGAATCATATATTCCTATTAGTTCGGTGGGCGGGCTTGGTGTAGAGGAACGTAAGAGGGTCCAATTTGTGGATTCATAAACCAGATATTGCCCATCTTTTGAAACAGCATGTAGATTGCCATCACTGTCACCCATCATTGATTTTACTTCTGCGTTTGGTTCAGACAAGACCTGGGTCAGGGTACCATCGTTAGAATGTGCACGAATTGTCCTATCCTTCCCGCCTGTTACTATATTTCCCTGCGGAGTCACTTCAACAGATGAAATCCCAATACTGTGGGAGGTTGTCTCTGCACCCGTAGCAACACCATCGCTGTACTCAATAGCATTCTTAGAAGAACGATCGCTAACCCATAAATCCCCCCCTGGATCAAAATCTAAGGAATCTACAGGACCTCGCGAGATTGAGTATATTATAGCCTCAAACACCGTAGAATATATCACCGCACCACCTTGGTGCCCTACTGCAATTAGGCCATCAGCAGAATTATGCGTCATTGAAAGTGCTGTAACATTCAAAATTCCAGTCCAAAGAACTTGACCTGCTTCATTTCCTGTTACCTTCATTCCAGTAATATTGCCTGACTCATTAACTATTGCAACTTCACCATTTCCAAGGTGAGCCCATCCAATTGATGAACCAGAAAGGGTTTCGACATCCTCGGCAAATCCTAAATCTCCAGCTGCAGCATTAGCATATGGTATTGTGATTGATAAAAGAAAAATCGCGACAGTGAAAATGCACTTGCACCAATGCCGCATGAACCTCGAAGGCATCCCCCGCCTATGAATCCGGCGGAGTATTGGATGGTCTACTCTTCTTCTGAAGATACTGGTTTCATTATTCTTACAGGTCTGATGGATGCTGCCCTACTTGTCTCTTGATTGTTTACTGGTTGGAGTGTTTTCACAGGTTTAATGACAGTAGTTTCCACTTCTGTAACTGGAGTAAGTAAGCGTCTATCGGAAGCAGGCATTAATTCTGCCAAATTATTTTCATCTTCTGGAATCTGAATTGATTCGGATTCTGGCTGAATCGTCTTACGTACAGGTGGGCCCTTCACTTGGGTAGATGGTGCTGATTCTCGAACCATTCTTCCACCACCTGGTGGACCCTTCGTGGAAGGAGATTGGACAGGAGGGCCTCCCCCTCTAATCATCTTACCACCACCTGGAGGTCCAGATGGTACTTGCACAGATTCTTCCTCCAATACATCCTCGAGTGCTTTTTCAGGTACTAATTCTGGTGATGTGGATTGAATCGGTTTTACCTCCGTTTTTGATCCTAAAAACCCGGGCATTCCTGATTGAGAAGCACCCAAAGGTGCCGGACCAGCACCAATTGGTGCTCTAGCAGGGGCTAACGGTGCAGATTGACCCAGAGGTTTGGCACCGAGTGCTCCAGAGATTTCACCCTTCTGAGCAGCAGCCGCACCAAGTGCAGTCATTGGTCGAGATTGTCCTATCGGAGAACGGACGGGAGCCGCTAGACCTCCCCCTAGGGGCATTGATTGTCCTGGCACATTGAGACCAGTCATAGCTGCTGCCCCCAGGCTAGTAGATTGACTTCCCAAAGATTGAGGTTGATTTTGAACACCCAATCCCCCTAAGGTTCCTGCAGCACCAGCAGGCGTTTGAGAACGAGCTGAGCCTAAGGCACCCATCCATGCCTCACGCTTTGCAAGAAGTGCATCCTGTTCAGAGGCTTCCTCTTTTGATTCCAATTGAGCAACTAATGCTTCTCTTTCCAAATCTTCGTCAGAAATAAGATCCTTCTCAATATCCTTTCTCAGCCTATCCTGGGCCAATTGCTTGAATTCATCGGAACGGGCTTCAAGCGTAGCCAATCTCTCTTTTATTTCTTGACGCTTGACTGCTAGGGCTGCCTCAATTTCAGCACGCATTTCAGCCTCTCTTCGCCTTACTTCAATGAGAGCCTTGTTCCGCATTATTTCTTCACGCTTGGACATTTGGCGCTCTAGTTGTTCTACAACTTCCCGCTCTTTTCGTTCTCTAAATTCACCTAATCGCTGCTCCATTTCAACTTCGAGATCTAAAGCAGTCTCTTGTCTAACTAAGTCCAATGAGGTTTCTAATGAGATTCTTTCGTTTCGAAGACGGGCATCAATTTCTGCCATTATCTGTCGTTTTGTTGCCTCTTCTCTGGTTGAATATTCAGCTTCAATCTGCTCAATCCAATTAGCTCTGCGAGACTCATGGTCTGATTCCATTTCATTTCTAAGTTCATTTTCTCGATCATGACGGAAACGAGCTAGTTGACTTCCTATCTCTGCCTCTCTTTGGAGACGATATGTTTCAAATTGATGTTCTATTCTACGATCTAATTCCCCTTCAATTTGCCTTGTCAAACCTGCCTCAATATCATCGACAGTTTGTTGGAAACTAATATCAAAACGGTCACGAAGCCTTTGTTTACGCTCTGATAACCTACCGGAATATTCTGTCTCTAGTGTCTTTAACACACTAGAACGAAGTTCCTCTCTTTTTCGAGCAACTGCTAATTCTAAATCTTCTTGCATCCGGTTCTCTAGTCTATGTGTTTCAGCAACGAGACGTTGCTCTAATTCTGATTGTATATCTTTTGCAACATCTTCTTCCATACGTAGCGCTCTACGTTCATATTCTGCTCTAAGTCTGGTTTCACGATCTTTTAATCTCTGCTGAAGTTGCTGTTCTAGACGATTTCGCAAAGCTCCTCTAATTTGGATTTCTCTTTCTGCTAATCTCTCATCTAGACCCTCTTGAATCCGTTGTTTCTGAAGGTTTTCTTGATCTCCTAACTGAGCCTCCATATCAAGCCTTAATTCAGATTCTAAACCCCTTACTTGACTTTGAAATGCTTGTTCTGCTTCGATTTCCATTCTTTCAGACAAGAATGCTTGACGACGGCTGAATTCTTCATCCATATCTTGACGAAGTCTGTCTCGAATCTCTTGTTGTGATACTTTCATTCGGCGTTCCTTTTCTAATGAAAGCATTTCCTTGAGTTGCGATTCCTCTCTTTCTAGACGGAGCATTAGTTCTTGTTTCAGCACAGCTTCTTCTCTTTCCAATACTTGTTGCTCAATCTGTGTTAATTCATTTTCTAAATCTGTTCGTAACGAATGTTCCAAATTCCGATATTCTTCATCATGAATTATCTCATTTGCTTTTCGCATGGCGCTTCTCATATTTGCTAACCTTTCAGCTTGTTCAGCAAGACGGAGGCGTCTTTCGCGATCTATTCGAGAACGTAAATCGGATTCTTTATCCAAGGACTCAATGACTTGCTCTGTTCCTTCATAGGAACCCGAATAGGTACCAATTACAGTCCCTCTCAAATCAGCCAAGGATGGCTTGCCAGCCCCTTGACTCTCAAAGGTCTCCGACACTTCATCTGTAGCCATGGGTACCCATCCCCGAACCTCGACGGTATTCTAATGGTAATTAATATCCACAGTTCATAACATTCTTTAGGAGGCGATTATGAAGAATAATTAGCAAAACCATTCAAAAATTTACTTTGAATCCTTCCATACAAGCGGGGCATCGCAATTTTCGTTCACCTGGACGCTGAGGAATACGTAGGCCTCGTTCACAGGCAGGACAATTAATTTCCACTTTGATAATTTTCTTGGACAGAGTAAACTCATGCTTGCAATTGGAGCATCGAATGTCAGCTGGCCTTGAATCTACACCTGCTACCAATACATGTCTACAAGAGGGACAAGTGAGCTTTTCATTTTCCCATGCTTCAAGTGTTGGAGAATGTTCAACTTTGACCTGCGCTGTACAAACAACGCATTCCAAGACCCCTAAGTCAGATGGAAGAAGAGATGTACAATTAGGGCAATGAGCCGGAGGAGGAGATACTCTACTCTCTACTTCGTACGGTATCGGTTCATCCTCGCTCATGCGCTGTCCTCCTTATTGTCTCCACATAGGCATATTTCAAAGAGTCGCATGATCTTCCTTATTTCTCCCAAAGAGAATGTTGAAGGAAATTAATGCCTCTTTGAATACTTCAGCAAAAATCTCACCAACAGTTGTGACTCTTTCAAATCCAGTTCCTGCAACCCACATTCCATTAAGAATTACAAAAAATACACTTGCTTCATGTAGTAATACTCCTACCGCTATAGAGATTTCAACACCCGTTAATACACAAGCAACCAACGTAAGTGTCAATAGCACGCTCAAAGCGATATTTACCTGAACAATTCGTCGTGCAGACCTGGCTAATTTTGTAAGAGTAACCACCGCCCGTGGGTCCTCTCCAGGAATCAAAACATCTGCTGCTTCAAGATTTACTTGGTCTCCAGACCCGACGGCTATCCCTACATCAGCCACTGCAAGTGCTCCTGAATCATTGAATCCATCGCCTGCCATCAGCGTCCTTCTTGAAATTGTTCGTTTTTCTACAAAAGAGGCTTTATCCTCTGGTGAAACATTACCAGTACATTGTTCGGGACGAAGACCAATGCTTACCCCGAATGATTCTACAGCCCTTTGTTCATCTCCAGACAATATCTGAACTTCTATCCCGGATTGACGAAGATTGGATACAAGTTCTATCGCTCCATCACGTGCATCATCATGAACAAATCGAAATAAAGCAGTCGCATGTCCATTTTCCGAAAGCATAGAAACTCCATGACCTTCTTCAAGAGATTCATCTAATTCTTGAGACAAAATACTCGGAATTTTAATTCCGGATTTTTTTAACCAATCGACCCTTCCAATCCGGACCTCCTTTCCTCTAATTTTACCAGTTACTCCCGCCTCTCCATCTTTTATTGATGAAATATTCATCGGATTTTCATCATTGCTTAGAGACTTAATAATCACACTAGCATATGGGTGATTAGATCTTATTTCAAGGCCTGCTGCTAATCTTTTAGTCCTTGACATATCTATGCCATCTGCTAATGTAATACTGTGAAGACGAGGTCGTCCAGAAGTAAGGGTCCCGGTTTTATCCAAGAATGCTAAATCTACTCTTGCAGCCTTTTCAAGAACATCTCCACCTCGCGCAACAATTCCTTTTGTTGATGCATGAGATAAGGCAACTGCATGAGGAATTGGTGAGGCAAGAAGTAGTGCACAAGGACATGAAACGACCCATAATAACAAGGTAGTTAGAAACGCCTGTTCTGTCTGACCATAAGCCAATAACCCAATTATTGGGGAGAATATGAAGACAATTGGAACCCACCATTCAGTAAATTTTGCAATCGTTGAATGAACAGAAGGAGGTCGCTCCTTGAATGTATGAACCATGTCTATCAATCCAGCTAACCGAGTTTCGTCCTCAATTGCTGTAGTTACCACAATTACAGGGCCCCTAGTTAATGTCAACCCAGCCTCAATATCTGTTCCTGTTGAGACTTCCACAGGAAGAGATTCACCAGTTAATGGAGCCTTATCTAAGTGTCCTGTTCCCTCAATTATCCTCCCATCTACAGGAACGACCTCTCCGCTTCTAATCTCAATCTTATCTCCAACCTGAAGCGAAGCAACCGGAACCATATCAGTAGGTGCACAATTCATTTGTTTGTCAAGAGATTCGAGTTTCAATATGTTCATCGAGGAAGTTGATGGTGAAATAATGTCACCGAATTTAATTTCCTTTTTTGTCACAAGTCTAGCTTCTCGAGGCAATCTATCTAGTCCACCCTGCATTGATTGTCTGGCTTTTACAATTGCATGTTCTTCAAGATGAGAGGCAAAGGCAACAAGTCCCACAACCATCAATGCCTCCGAATACTCTTGGAGCGCCATTGCCCCTAAAACCGCAGCAGTAGTGAGTATTTGGAATGCAAAAACTCCATTCTTTAGACTATTTATCGCTTCAATTAACATAGGCCATCCAATCATTAGTACAGAAATAAATGCGATAATTTGAGCAATCATCAATTGTTCAAATGATTCGAGAATCAGAATTGTTCCTAATATCGGGAAAGTAGCAATAGCTCCAAGGAGGCGCCATTGATCCGGACGAAGATTGCCACCCTCACTAATAGAAAGAATGGGGTCTATCCCAATGATTTCTAGTAAACCCTGCCTTATTTCTTCGTTAATACGGGAATCTAATTCCGTAACTCGTTTGATTCTTATTTCACCGTCTATCATTCGGACATCTAAAATTCCAGGGACATTTTGAATTTCTCTCCTGAGGGTTCGTCTATCAATAGTCCGATTTTCTTCTACCATTTTAGGCGTAATACCTTGTATAGTCTCCCATGGGCGATTAGACGGATATCCAATACTATCTAAAATTCTAGAAATTCTAGATACGGTGGTCATAGAAAGATCGATTTTTACAGCGATTGTTCCCTCGATAACAGATACGTCGCATGACTCTACACCATCTATTCTAGATACTGCCTGATTTGCCTTAGTCGCACAATCTGGACAGTCCATTCCCAAAATATTCCACTCATAAGATTGAATTTCAGCTGCAACCATAACCATTTCATTTTGATTCGCTTTTGTCTCTGCAATGGCTAGACGTTGAGTTCTCTTCTCAGTTCTAATATCTCGAACAGATTGGGCTTTTGATGATGCTGAGTTTGCAGTATACTTCAAAGTAGTCATAATTTTAGTAAATACAGACCCCACGCTATCAATCATTGAAGAAAAGACAGAAGAAACAGACATCTTAGGTCGACTAGATGAAATGTCAGCATCCAACACCTCTGCTGAAATATTACTCTCTTTAGATGGTGATTTGACAGGATCGCCAAGATTTTCGACAAGCAAGATGTCATTATCTAAATCGTCCATCAAGTTAGTCGAAGGAATGTCTACGCTTGAACGTCTCTACCACGGTTGATTCAAATCGGTCCCCGTTTAAGCGCCCCCATGGGGGACCCGACGACATCGCCACTCACTAGCGGGAAGCGACCAAAAATGCTAATCTGCGACATTGATGGAACACTAACAGATGAGAATTATACATTACATCCTGCCATTCCTCTAGCGTTTCGTAAACTAGAGCAAAACGGAATCCCTGTTGCCTTAGCTACTGGAAATGTAAGACCTGTAGCATGGACGTTAGCACGGCATCTTGGCATCACAGGCCCTATCATCTGTGAAAATGGCGGAGTTGTTTGGGATTGGACTAGAGATGAAGAAGTTTACAGATTAGTCCATGGAGAAAGAGCAAGAAATGCCTGTGAATGGTTGGCTAGTCAAATTGAAGGACTAAATCCGGAAGGAATTTTGTCAAATGCCTGGAGGGAATCCGAATGGTGTCTTTACACCCAAGAGGATTATGATCAAATTGTAAATCTAATCTCTAATTCAGAATGGAAAGATTTGGAAGTCGTTCGTACTGGATTTGCGATTCATATCAATGAACCTGGATTGAACAAAGGAAAAGGAATAGAATTTGCTTTGGGAAGAATTGGAATCGATCCTAAAGATTGTATCGGAGTAGGAGATTCTCCCAATGATCTACCTATGTTCGAAACGGTAGGATGGTCAGTTGCTGTTGGTTCTGCGTTTCCAGAAGTAAAAAATGCTGCAAGTGCGGTTGCCCACGAATCTCTAATTGGGGGACATGCTGTAGTTGCATTAATTGATGAAATACTAGAATTAGAAGAGTGAAATTATGAGGTCTGATCATCTTCCATTTCCAATGCCTGAACGTTCTCATTCATTAATTCAAGAGTGGAGAAATCTATCATTCATGCACTGGGAAGTAGACGCTGACTTGCTATCAAAACATATCCCTGAAGGATTAGAGATTGATACCTATGATGGAAAAGCGTATGTTGGAACAATTCCATTTATCATGAAAAATGTACGACCTAGGTTTACATTTCCAGTACCAGGAATTTCGACTTTTCCGGAATTTAATGTTCGTACATATGTTACAAAAAACGGCAAGGGAGGAGTTCTATTTCTTACTCTTGAGGCACAAAGTCGAATCACATGCGCATATGCTCCAAAGGCATACGGATTGCCCTATCGATATGCGAAAGGTAAGATGAAAGTACAAGGCAATGCCCATAGATGGGAAACAAAAAGACCCGATGGAACAAATGGCTTCTCTGGATTCTGCAGCCCTACTGGTCCTGAACAAACTGCTCAGTCAGGTTCCTTAGAAGAATTTTTATTTGAACGATATTCATTGTACATGGAGCACAAAGGAAATCTCTGTATTGCACATACTCAACATGATCCTTGGATTTTCCAAGATGCTGAGGCTACTATACTTGAGAATGATTTAACAAAATCATTCAACCTAGGGATTGAAAATCTATTGAAACCTGATCTTATCCATATTTCCAAAGGAGTGTATGTTCACGCTTGGACTAACGAGGTGATACCGAAATGAGGTTAGGAAAAGAAAGAGACGTGCTACTTTTGGATGGTGATTGTGGTCTGTGCCATCGATTAGCTCAGTTCATGGATAAAAGAATGGGAAAAGAAGTAGATATCGCATTTCGACCAATAGAATCCAAAGAGGGCAAGATTTTGATTTCCATGTTTACTGAAAGACAACAAAAGGCAGATACTGTCTATATTATTCGAAACGGAAAATCATACATCAGGTCGGCTGCGGGTATCAGGGTGTTGTTGTACATGAAATGGTATTGGAAAATGTGGTTCCCAATTGTTTGGCTAATTCCATTTCCAATCAGAGATTTAGTATACATGATAATTGCAAAAAATCGTCATCGATTCTTCGAAAAACCAAATCAATGTTCTTTCAGAATTGATTAATTTTCCACCTGATGAATTGATTTACCGCTTATCTCAGACACTAAGTTTTCAATAAAATCAGATAAAATTATTCCATTAACCCGATTACGATTTGGACCTAAATATGACACAGTACCATTATTCTCCTCCTCATCTCCAAGAATCAATAGAAATGCAGGACGCATTGCTCTGTGCGTACGTAATTTCTTTCCAATCGTGTCATCTCCTGTATCCATTTCTACTCTAATACCAAGTTGGCATAACTTGCTATTGATTTCTTCAGCGTAAGCAATATGCTTCTCTGAAATTGTTAGAATCTGCACTTGTGTAGGGTTAAGCCATGTTGGAAACATCCCCCCGAAATGCTCAATCAAGACTCCACAAAATCGCTCCATAGATCCGAACGGAGCTCGATGAATCATCACAGGACGGTGTTTCAAGCCATCAGATCCGGTGTAATTTAGGTTGAATCGTTCCGGTAAATTGTAATCAACTTGTACTGTTCCTAATTGCCATTCTCTTCCTAAAACATCTTTCACTACAAAGTCAATCTTCGGACCGTAAAATGCTGCCTCACCGGGCTCTTCACTAAATGCTACACCCAATGAAGAGGCTGCATTTCTACATGCCTCCTCTGCCTTGTCCCAACTCGATGATTCACCAACGTATTTGTCAGAATCTGGATCTCTGAGACCAACGCGCACACGATAATCGTCCATTCCCAATGTCCCAAAAATTACCTTCACCAATTCTATACAACCAAGTACTTCTCTTTCAATTTGATCTTCTGTTACAAACAAATGAGCATCGTCCTGGGTAAAGCCTCGAACACGAGTCATTCCGGAAATTTCACCTGATTGTTCCCAGCGATACACTGTTCCAAATTCTGCTAATCTCAACGGAAGATCGCGATATGATCTTTGTTGACTTGCATAGATTCGGATATGATGAGGGCAGTTCATCGGCTTGAGCATGTATCCATCAATATCTCCTTCAGACATTAGGTTCGATAAATCGCCACAAGAACATCCTTCATCTGAAAGACGATGTAAAGTATCGCGTTCGATGATAGGAGGATATTGACTATCCTGATAGTATGGGAAATGACCAGATGTCCGGTAAAGATCTAATTTTCCAATGTGTGGGGTGTACACTTGTTGATATCCTTGGCGATTCAGATGTTCTGAAATGAAATTTTGAAGTTCATTCCTAACGATTGTTCCTCTTGGAGTCCAAAGAATAAGACCCTGGCCAACCATCTCATCGATATGGAATAATTGTAGATCTTTGCCTAGTTTTCTATGATCTCGTTTCGCAGCTTCTCTCAATAGTGTTTCACGTGCTTGCAAATCTTCCTTTGAAGAATAACACATTCCATAAATGCGAACTAATGTCTCTCGTGAGGAGTCAGCCCGCCAAAAAGCTGTACTAACATTTGTCAATTTAAACCATCGAAGATGCGATGTAGAAGGAACATGAGGACCCCTGCATAAATCTACAAAATCACCTTGACGATAAACTGAAGATCCGCTTCCTTCACCGATTTTTTCATCCATTATTTCTATTTTGAATTGATTGTCTGAAAACATGTCTCGAAGAGTTTCGATATTGTATTCTTCCCGCTCAATTTTTAGATTTTGTTTTACTAATTCTTTCATTCTCTTCTCTATCGAACGCAATTCTTCTTCAGAAGGAGCCGGCATGTGAAAATCATAGTAGAATCCATGTTCAATCGGAGGTCCAATCGTTGGCTTAGCTTCGGGGAAAAAATCCAAAACTGCCTGAGCGAGTAAATGTGCACAAGAATGTCGTAAAATGTAGAGACCTTCTTCTGACGAATTAAGTATTGGAAGAACCGTACAATCTGAATGGATTTCATGTGACAAATCTACTTGATTACCATCGATAATTGCAGCAACTGCACCTGATTTCTTACCATGGACGTTTCTAATAATTTCCCCAACGGAAATTCCTGTTGCGTATTCATGAGGGGAATCGAGGCCAACATCGACTGTAAGCATAGTCATGGCTCCACCTTGTCCTTTGGTTCAATTCGTGCATCAAGAAAGATTCCCTAATTTATTCACCAATCCATGCCTTCTGTTCGATCTACATCCGAAGCACGAACTGGTGCTGAATCATCCCATTCATCTTGAAAGTCAGACATGAAATCATCTGCATCAATTGGATTAAATTCTGGTTCTTCCTGAATATCTGATGTTACAAGTTCTTCTCCAAGCGACTCTTCAACGACAACAGATTCATCGAATTCTGCCACTGATTCTAAATTCGTTGATAATTCCTCACCAGATTGTATGTCATCCGTTATTTCAGATAAATCTGCAACTTGGAATGTAAATCCATGATCGTCAGGTTCGGATACAGGTTCAATCGATGGAGGTTCGGGAGGTGAATCCATCGGTGGACCAGCAGGAGGACCGCCCATCGGAGGGCCCGTCATAGGAGGACCAGCAGGAGGACCAGCAGGAGGACCAGCAGGAGGACCAGACATCGGAGGGCCCATCATAGGAGGACCAGCAGGAGGACCAGACATCGGAGGGCCCATCATAGGAGGACA
>MDTG01249346.1_pt1 | contig 19825 bp, 7 predicted proteins | sample 811421 | NCBI WGS metagenome assembly MDTG01 (sample SAMN05326645, study PRJNA326480) | marine metagenome | isolation source: seawater | place: Pacific Ocean: South East | collected 2011
CCCGCCGGTGGGCTTCCATGTGCTTCTGCAGGTCGGTAGCCTGCTTGGCCACGTAGTTGCACCCTGGCTTGGTGCATGGATATTTCATCATAGCCTTTGTGTGCACCCAGGTGTGGTGACGCTCTAAACTCTCCGCAGACGCAAATTGCTTACCGCAGTCGGCACAGGTATGCATCATAAATAAAATTAATGTTTAATAGTTATACTAAACTACGCGACGATGTCTACCGACACGACCACCGCACCCCCCGCGGTATACTGGCGAATCATGGGCACACGTTCTGCCCCCTCCTTCGCTTTACATATTGCTTTACACTCGCAAGGGGCCGTCGATATTCATCAAAACGCTAGAGGCGTCGGTGTTGCCTATCGCTATCGTTTTAGGCCCGTCACTTCTGGTGCCCTTGTAGATCTGATACACAAGGCCCACAACGGCTGTCCCGCCAATGGCAATGCCAGAGTATTCGCCAACGCCCCATGGCACTTCTGGAGCTGGAGTGGGAGGTATCGTGGCTGCAAGACAGCTGGTGCGATCGGTGACTACGCGACTGAATGGTCTGGTCAGTGGAAGACATAAATCCTTTAGCCGGCTTTGCGCTGGTGTCGGGTCTGTAATGTTGGCTAGTCCACTTCTTATGTCTGAGTCGCAAGGGCAACATGTGTGACTCCTGTCTGAAAACGTGAGCGTGTACTGTACTTGCCTATCCTGCACATTCTGATCAATATACTCTCCTTCCCGACATAGTACGCACATGGTGTCGGCAACAATGCCAGTGGGCGTTGTTGCATATTTGCCTAGTGGGCAATTTTCGCATTTTGTTTCTCCGCGGTATGGCTGAAGCTTGCCGCCAGAGCATGATTTGCAGTACGACTGTTTTTCAGAATTAGTGTACTTTCCTGCAGGGCAAAGGTCGCACCCCGCCTGGCCCGTCTGTCCCTGGTACTTTCCTGTCTCACATTGTATGCACTCGCTTTTTACCACATCACCGGTGGAATACTCACCATGTCCACAGGTCTCGCACACAGCAAGGCCCTGTGATGCTGCATACATACCGTCTGCGCACGCGTCACACGCATTCACTCTCTCGTGTGCTGTAGAATATCGACCCATGGCACATGGCTTACAGGAGGGACTGCCAGTGTCGTCCTGGTACTCGCCGGGCGTGCACGATTCACAGCTATCGCGCCGAGGGTAGTTTTGGTATTTTCCCTGCGGACAGCTGTTGCACTCCACCTGTCCAGCCAGTGCCTGGTACATACCCGGCGCGCATTCCACGCAAGCCGCATCCTTTGACAGAAGCCCAAGCGACGTTCCGCCTGACCGTCGGTATCCTGCCTCGCACACTTTGCATGTCATCTGTCCCGCCTGGTCCTGGTAGGTTCCCGGCTCGCAACGAGTGCACGCGGAATCAAACTCAGACGCACTGGATGCGCCGCTTCGATGGTAACCGGCAGGACAGTCCTTGCACGTCTCCTTGTTAGGCAGGGCCTGGAATTGCGCACTGGTGCAGTCAAGACACTGTCGATTGCTGGTTGTAGTGTGGCTGGTACTGATGTACCTGCCGGCGACACACGTGGTCAGCGTCGCGCACTGGCGATTGCTGGTTGGGGTCGGGGCAGCAACTTGGTACTGCTCAGTTTCGCACGAATTGAGAGTTGTTGAGCACTGGCGATCCGATGACTGTGTTGGCGGCTTGGACTCGTGTTGATCCCCGGGGCAGCTAGGGCTGACTGACGCGCACGCGTCGCCGCTTTCCACTGCGGAAAACGTCTGTTCGGTCACGCAGGCGACACACACTCTGTCCTGTGTCGCATCTGTGACGCCATCCCAGCCTGACCCTATGGCGCATGCCTGCATGTCCTTGCATATCAGCTGCCCTACTTGGTCGGCGTACTTGCCACTGGGGCACAAAACGCAGGCGGCCTGGTTCTGCAAGAGTTGGTACTGACCCACGCTACAGCTTGTGCACGCGGTGGTCGCGTTGTCAGAGTACTGGCCGGCCGCGCATCCATTGCACTCTACACTGCCAGGCGCCAATGAATACTTTCCGGGAGTGCAGTGGCTGCACGCGGTCTGCATGTCGGAGTTCGCGCTTTGTGTGTTTCGGTGGCGGCCCGCCGGGCATTTCTTGCATTCGGTCTGTCCAGAGTCGTCCTGGAAGGTGTTGCTAGCGCACGTGGTGCACGCTGAAGTCTCCGGCGAAGACGCGGCGTTAGACATGTCCCTGAACTTGCCTGCACTGCATGCAACGCAAGACAGCGACCCGGACTGAGGCTGGTACCGCCCGTCTGCGCACACCTGACACGCCGCGGTCGTGTTCGCCCGAAACGCGTTGTCGCGGTATTTCCCTGGGATGCACAGCTTGCACTCCGTCTGCCCCCCCTGCTCCTGGTACTCTCCCGCGGGACATGTAGCACATGCCAATTCCTCGGAGCTGTGAGCAGCCGCAGCTGACGCCTTTTTTCCGGCGGGGCATGTCTTGCACGCGGCCTGGCCGGTGAACTCCTGGTACTGTCCGGCTGCACACAAGGGGCACGCGTTCGCCTCGTCGTTGGCCGCGCTAATCTGCGCAGGCCGGTGTCTTCCAGCAGAACACGCTATGCACGAGGTCGCGTCGGACGCCGGCTGATACCTGCCAAGGGTGCAATCGTAGCAGGTTGCGTCGGATGTTGCGTTGTGCTGCACCTCCACGTACCTGCCAGCGGGACACGATGTGGCGACGTCGCACGCCAGCTGGCCACCCTGTCCCTGGTACTTTCCAGAGGGACAAGTTGTGCACTGCGTCTTTGCGTCGGTAAACGTACCTGCAGCGCAAGTGCTACACGATGTCTCCCCGGCGCTACCTTGGTACTTGCCATCGGGACAGTCCGTGCACGCACTGGACTCCAGACCCAGAGCAGGAGAAGTACCGTACTTGGCAGCGGCACACGCCGTGCACTGATGATGTCCAGCCTGCCCCTGGTACTTGCCCGCTGGGCAGTCCGTGCATGTTGCACTTGCTTCGCTGCTCTGGCCAGTTGGGCCAAATGTACCGGCTGGGCACACTGCGCCACTGCAGTAGTCTTTGCCAGAGTCCACGGACATGGTGTACTTTCCGGACGGGCAGGTGGCACAGGCGTCGCTGGTGGTGTCAAAGTACTGGCCCTCCACGCATGCCTTGAACTGTTTACAGGTTGTTTGCCCTAGGGTGTTCTGGTACTTTCCCGCCGGGCAGGGCACACAGCTGCTGTTGCTCGTCTTGCTTGCTATGCTTGCACTCGGAACCTGGTACGTGTTTACAGGGCATCCCTTGCATGTCCCCTGTCCCTCCTCGTCTTGATAGTGACCGTCCGCACACTCCGGGCATGCTGCGTCCCGCGCCTGACCTGCTGGCGTGTTTGAATCCCTATACCTTGCCACAGGACAGTTTTTGCAACTTCTCTGTTGTGACTGGTCCTGATACTTTCCAGCTGGACAGTCGTCGCACGGGGGGTCTCCTGCGTTGACAGCGCCTTCATCTTGAGTAGAGAACTTTCCGGCTGCGCACGGGACACCTATACAGTGATTCTGCGCCGCCTGGTTTTGGTGCTTGCCGTGCTCGCACGGAGTGCACGCGTCCATGCCCTCCTGGGCCTGGTACTTGCCAGATGGACAGTCCTTGCACGTGACGGACGCCGTTTGCTCGTTTTCGTGAAACTTACCTGAAGCGCAAAGCTGTCCCGCACAGCTAATCTGACCCGTCTGGCTCTGGTGCTTCCCGGGCTCACATGCAATACACGCTTCCTCTCCCCCCTTGTTCTGGTACCTACCCGCCGTACACGCTTTGCAGTTAACCTGGCCCAGCTGGTCCTGGTGCTGACCCGCCACGCATTGTGTGCAAACTGCGCCGTTTTCGGTGGTCTGCTGGACTGTACCGGACGTGCCCACGTCGCAAAGGGTGCCAGTGCATGCCCCTACGCCAGGTGCCTCCGAATATTTCCCGGGCTCGCAGTCTACGCACACCGCAAGTGTGGCACTGACCTGGCCCAGTGGGCCGTATTTGCCTGCTACACATTCTGTGCCTTTACACGTGCTTTGTGAAGCCTGATCTTGGTGCTTTCCGGAAGTGCAGATAACGCATACGGAGCCCTGACTGCGATACCCTGCATCACAATTGCTGCTTTTGCACGCAGTTTGCTCGTCCTGGTCTGTGTATTGTCCCGATGCGCATTCCGTGCACGTGACAGGAGACGTCTGGCTGTCTGCGTGGAATCTGCCGGGGTCATCGTCGCCCTGGCTGCCTGTACAGCTATCACCGGTGCACGCTGTCTGAGCTGCCTGGCTTTGGTGCTTCCCGGCGGGGCAGTTTTTGCAGGTAGCCTGCGATGTTTCTGATAAAGTTCCGTACTTTCCCGCTGCACATATCTCGGATGCAATGGCCGCAACGGTCGCAACATCGTCCGTGTTGGCGGGTATGTCGAATGAAAGAAACTCGGCAGCAATAAAGCTCGTCGCGGCAGCCTCAAGGTCTGTTTTAAGACTGGTCTTGAATGTAGCAGACTCGATGGCTGTCACTGCGGCCGCAGCTTTAGTCGTTGCGTCGGTGTTGTCATCAGCAAGTATCTTGACAGTGAATGCAGTGGTAGCCAGCAATCTGCGGCGAGCCGTAGCATTAGTGACATCTATAATGGAAATCTCGCTTGCGTACACGCCTGTAAGTTCTGCAGCCAACGCAGTGATGTATATGTCTTGTGCCGAGGTGTTGAAATCAGTAAACCCACCCAGCTGTGTGCCAATGCGTGCGTCGTACGTGTAATCCGAATTGTCACCTACGCACGTCGGCTTGCCTGTCTGCGGCTGATATGTACCGGGCTTGCAATCTACACACGAAGTTTGCGACGTATCTCCCTGGTATTTGCCTGCAGCGCAGATTATGCACTGTGCCTGGGCGACCTGGTCCTGGTATTTCCCAGGCGGACACTCCTCGCACCCGCCGGAGGCCACGCCAAACTTGCCCGTGTCACACTCAATGCAGTCGCTGGCGGCATCCTGGCCGATCTGGTTGTGGTACTTGCCCCCTGCGCAATTATTGCACGCCGCCTGGCCCGTCTGATCCTGGTACTTGTTGGCATCGCAACTCTTGCAGTCTACCTGAGTGGCATCGGCTGGCAAGTCCCAGTACTTGCCGGCAGCACATGCGCTGCCATCGCATGCAGTCACACCAAGGCTTGAGTGTTTGCCCGGCTCGCATTCTGTACATATGGCACTGTTTGCGTTACCACTGCCGGCAGGGCCGTACTTTCCAGCTGCGCAAAACTGTCCCTTGCAATTCTGTTGCCCCACTTGGTCAGTGTATTTACCAGCAAAGCAGTCTTCGCAGGCTGCATTTTGGGCGTTAAATGTTCCGGCGGTCCCCCACTTACCAGGCTGGCAGGACTGACCATCGCATGTAGCGGAATAAGAATTGACACTGTACTTTCCAGGTGGACAGAGTATACAATTTTCAGATGCTTCCAGAGAATATGTTCCCCTTCCACAAACAGTGCACGATGTTCCTACGCCACCAACAGCGTTTCCGTATGTTCCCGCTGAACACGCAGTGCATTCGGACAAAGCAGTCATTCCGGTATTGTAACTGGTACCATATCGCCCCCTGGCACAGTCCTTGCAGTCACCTGCCGCGGCCTGGCCAGTCTGGTCGTTGTACTTGCCTGCAGCACAGTCCTTGCAGCCAGATCCAGAGGTATCGGAGTCATGCGCTCGGACTTGCGCCAGTTGGTCATTGTACAGGCCTACGGCACAGTCCTTGCACGCACTTTCCGCTGTCTGTGCGGTCTGGTCATTAAACTTGCCCGCCAGGCATTCCTTGCACGCAGTCTGCCCGGTGTTGTCCTGATACAGGCCCGCGGCGCAGCCGGTGCACGAAGCTGCTCCAGTCTGACCATTGTACGTTCCGGCTTCGCATTGGTCGCACGCAGTCGCGTCTGTCTGTGCCACCTGGTCATTAAATGTTCCACTGGGACAGGCCTTGCAGTCACCGGCTTCAATCTGTTTCACCTGGTCATTATACAACCCCGTGGCACAGTCCTTGCACGCTGCCTGTCCCGTCTGGTCGCTGTACTTGCCTTTCGCACATTCCTTGCACGCAGTGTTGTCTGTTTGTGCCACCTGGTCATTGTAGTGACCCACGCTGCAACCCTTACAACCACTGGCGGAATCCTGTCCGGCCTGGTCGCCATATAGCCCCATGGCACAGTCTTTGCAGTCACCGGCCGCGGCCTGGCCAGTCTGGTCATTGTACGTTCCCGCTGTGCATTCTTTGCAATCATTGTTAGATGTGCGGCCCGTTTGGTCATTGTAACGACCCCCAGCGCAGGCCTTGCATCCCACCTGTCCTGTCTGGTCCCCGTATAGGCCCGCAACACAGCTTTTGCAGTCGCCGGCGGCATCCTGGCCAGTTTGGTCGTTAAACAAACCAGCTGCACAGCTTTTGCAGCCAGTGGCTGCGACCTGTGCCTCCTGGTCGTTGTACAGGCCCGTCGGGCAGCCCTTGCAACCGGTATGTGCGTCCTGGCCTACCTGGTCGTTGTATCTGCCCACTTGGCAATTCTTACATATTGTAAGACCGGTGACGTCGCCGTACAGCCCAACTAAACATTCATTGCATGCATTATTTCCTGTAGTTGCCTGGTACTTGCCCGCGGCACAGTCGTTGCAAGATGCTTCTGTAGTCTGTGCAGCCTGGGCATTGTACCTACCGGCATCGCACTCCTTGCATGCTACCTGTGCCGCTTGATCAGCATATTTGCCCGCTGGGCATGTTGTGCACGTGCTTTGCCCCGTGCTGCTTTGGTATTTGCCTGCCGCGCATGCAGTGCATTCACTGGTCACCCCTTGACACACAAATCTATGCGTCTCGGTGCATTCTTGGTCCCTAACCTGTATTGGGTTTGTGTTTTTAAAAGTTACGCAGTCGTGTCCTGTGCCGAGACCGTTATCAAACGATGGATCATGGCCCGTAAACACAGTGTCTACATCAACAATGGATGCGTCTGAGTTTACCCACTTGTCCTCGTGGGCAATGTCATTGAGACCAACCCATCGTATATTGCCGTCGTATCCCGTGATAGACCCAGGGCGAATCAGTGCCAGGGTGCCCCCCATCGCGTTACAGTGCGCCTCGGCGTCACTTCTGGTTTTCAGTTCATCTACCATATTGGTGGCCGTGAAAGAGTATTTTCCTGCCGGACACTCGACGCAGTTGGCAACGGCATCTGACCCCAGCGTAGCACTGAAGTGTCCATCGGGACAATACTTGCACCCAGCATAATTTTCTTGCGCTGCCTGGTCATTGTACAGCCCAGTCGGACAGCTGTAGCATGTGCTTGCATACTCACCAAACCCGGAATATTGTCCTGCTACACACGACGCACATACAGCCTGACCTGTCTGATCGGTGAAGTGGCCCGCTGCGCACTGCTTACATGTCGACAACCCCGCCTGGTCTGCGTATTTGCTTGCGCCGCACGCCATACACGAGCTCTGGGCCGCCTGGTCGCTATAAGTCCCTAAGGCGCAGTCGTCGCAGTCGGCTTCTGCATCTTGGCCAGTGAGCGGCTGGTACTTGCCCGCATCACAGTCTTTGCATGTGGTCTGGCCCACCTGGTCTGCGTAGGTGCCTGCGGCACAGTTTGTACACGCTGTTTGTCCTTCAGAGTCAGAGTATTGTCCGACTGCGCATTCCACACACGATGCCGCCTCAGACGATGTTTGCTGGTGTGGGCCAGACGTGCCTGCGCTGCAAATCGTACCCTTGCACGAATTTTGCGCAACCTGGTCGCTGTATGTCCCCGGGGAGCAGAAATCACAGCCGCTATCTGACCCCTCGGAGACCTGGTATCGCCCCATGGGACAACCAATGCACGCTGACTGCCCGGCTACCTCCACATACTTTCCCACTGGGCAGCTTTTGCATGAGCCCTGGCCCGTCTGCTCATTATACAGGCCCTTTGCGCAATTTTTGCACGAGCCCTGCCCTTGCTGGTCGCCGTACTTGCCAGTGCCACAATACAGGCATGTGCCCGTATCAGAATGTTGCCCGGTCGGGCAGTCGCTACAGGCACTTAGTCCCGGCGCATCCGTGTGCTTCCCTGCTGGGCAGGATTTGCAGGCGGCCTGGCCAGATACATCCTGGTACTTTGCAGCGGGACAAGCGTCGCACGTATATTGTCCTACCTGTCCAGAGTAACGCCCGGTGGCGCAATTTGTGCACGCTAAAGGCGACGCGTTGTCCACGCAATTTGTGGTGTGCGTGGTATACGGCGAACACCTGTTGAATTGTTGGTCAGAACACCACCCGTACTTCCTACATGCATGTACATTATCCCAGCTTACATCGCAGCCGAGCGTGATGCTTATGTCATCGCCTGCCACTGGCTTATAAATCCACGGGCATGCTTTAGACCACGAATAGCTGTTTTCCATCTTCCACCGCACGCCGCCGTATTTGCCAGCAGCACATGGAGTACCTGTTGTCACAGTGGTATAGTCGTCTGCCACGCACCTGACCGCACTATCCCAAAATTCTGGATAGTGCGTCACAAACGAACCAGATGGGCACGTGTTGCAATACTGCGACTTGCGGGCCTGTATATCACCTGCCTGCGTAAACGGCGTGGTGGTTATGTACGTGTAAAAGTCAAAATAATCTTCGCAATATGGCACGTCGCTGTTGCTTGACGGCTCGTCCTCGGAGTAGCTTAACGTCCCGGATTGCCGCAGGCACATTGGTGCCAGTAACGTCGAGCGACTAGATAACCTCTTTGCTGTCGTACGAATGCACTGGTGAATGCTAGAACTCCCCCATTGATCTCCCGTATAACACCCGCGCGTATTCGCGCATGTAGTTGCGTTGGTGGTGCCGCAGTCAACGGTGCCGGGTGGTATGTCGTCATATCCGCACGATAAGCCCGTTGCACTGTACGTGGTATCCATATCTATACACTGGCCCTCCAAGTATGCCTTTCTCTGGTACTCTGCCGGCAATACGCCAGAGTCATCATGTCCGTCTAGATTGAAATATCGGCCATTGTGCTGACAGGCGGTAGACATCCAAAACAGGCGAGTGTTTTCCTGTCCTGCAATGCTTGAGATGCGAGTCATGAGATTAGCTCTAAACTGGCCATTGGAGTACACGTCGTCTTCTATATGCCACGGGGGGTTATTACCAATAGTTTCGCTGTCGGTAACCAACACCAGCGTCTTCATAGGCTGAACGCCATTCATTCTATCGCCGTAATTGACCGCGTCTGTCACAATATATGATATCATATCCGCATTGACACCCGCGGAAAGAAGAAACAGAATATATCTCATTCATCACGGTGAATGATCTATTGTTTTATAGTTATTTTCCGGACATGGGCAAAAAACATCAGGCACGCGGTACACAGGAACGAAAGCACTGCAATGTAGCCGTTGGTGTAGGCATGGCTGCATGCTAGTGCCATTATCAGTGCCTGTGCTATCATGTGCAGAAATCTGCCGCGCCTACCAGCAAACTGAGAGATGCAGAATAAGAACCTGGATACCACGGATAGTGTAGTCATAGTAATCCACTTGGGATCTCCGGCGTACATCTGGTGCATCAACGGGCAGGCGGTGCGAAACGCCAGGTGTGATGGGCCTACGGACAATCCGTGCAACACACGCAACACGGTGTCGCCCCATGCTGCATAGTACATGCACATCACGTAGTCGTCCAGTGAATGCATGGCCCCGACAGCTGCAATGGCGGCGGCCGTGCTAAGGTAGAACGCGCGCCTAGATCTTGGAAGAGAGCAATATGGTTGAACACGGGCTAGAGCCCTCGCTGACGAGATATAAAGCACACACAATCCCGCACACGTCGCCATATGCATCGTGGCAGCACGGAATAATGGGTCGGAGGCGACTCCGGCTCCGGCTCCGGCTCCGGCTCCTCGTCCGAGTCCAGTCCGGCGTCGCGCGGCGAGTTCGACATTGGCTCCTCCAACCATTCCTGATGTACTCTGTCCGGTGGAGGAGGGGTCACAAGGGATGGCGGTGGCACGTGCATTGTCGAAAATTAATAAGTGATACTTAACACACAGGACGAACGTTCTGGGAACATGCCGACAGATATCCGGCCGATTAGCTACACCGAATGTAGCCTGATAGCATGCGCGTTGGCGGAGAGATATACGTGGATGCGCGGAGCCTGCTTCAACAACATACTTGCCGTTGCTTTGACTTCAACACTGGGAGTGGGCATCCACAAAGACGCATTGTCACGTAATAAGTCCATGACGCTCACACAGCTCTACGCTGCTCATATCCTTGTGCATTATGCCCCAATATACTTTATTGATAGGCCAAGTATTAGTAGGCGTGATGTATTCATGGCTGTTATGATGCAATTGGCGTGGGGAGTGATGTGCGTGGGTGACATAGACGCAAGCAGCGTATATCCTATTAAAATGAGCAGGCGCGCGTGGGCACTTGCGTGGCTGGGGTCGCTAATGGCCCAGGCTGCGCCACGTTGTCTCTGGTCCGATGCTGGAGTGACGCATTAGCTCAGGCCGAAACATCGGCGCGTTGACGGGCTCTGAACGAATTCCGTACTTGTCGCCGAATTCACGCAGGTACGACACGGCCATCTTCTTTAGCATGCCCTGCACGTTTGAAGTCGTAGAATACTCGGCAAGCCCCAGGTGAATTGCGTCCACAAACGCGCATGCCTTCTCGTGTCGCGTGCGAGAAAATATCGCCTGTCGCATGACTTTTAACTGCATGCGATCGGTGTCAGATGTAAACCGATCGCAAACCCAGCGAACTCCAGAGACACTCGGGACGCCTTCGGCAGAGCACGGAACGCTTATACGGACCGCAATTGACCATTCGCCAGGCCTCGTGTCGAACATGATCCCGCCGGCGGTGGCGCTGTATTCGGTACTCCCGGTCACAACATACTCGTTGTGCGTAATAGGAAAATTGGGCACCACGCTTCCATTTGGGATTGGAATCATGACGCGCGTTGTATCCGGGATCTTCGGAACGATTGTCGTGCCAAAATAATGCGAAAAGGCCTCCGTGCGGCAAGCGGGCACGTGCCACTTACACCACTGGAACGCAGTGCACAGCGTATGGTAGCCATTGTCGTGGCCCCCGTACCCAAACACGGGGATACCGCCATGCGCTGCCTGCTCTCGGGTAGCAACGTACCCCTGCTCGTTGAGGGCCATCATCACGAACGAGTGAGACTGAGACAGAGCCTCCTGCATCTCGGCCGCGTGCGCCTCGGCGTATTCGACCGCCTCCTGTAACTCGTGCTGCCGCGGAGCATCAATGGCAATCACACAGCCATTGTCCATTTTCTTTGCCATCTCAAACGCAGTCTTCATACGGAACACCCACCCGCCACTCGAGATACCGATGTTGATCGCGCTGTCGCCGGCGTTCACAATGCGTTCCACGGTGCCATAGTCGCGGTGGTCCGTCGTGTACACAGACATCTTTGACGGCACGTCCACAAGGTTCACGGCGACAGAGCAAGCGTTGATGAAGTGATGTACCTCAGCGCCAGGCACTGTGCCGGGGTACGTATGGGGCGCAGGAGACGGCGGATGAGAGATGGCCGAGATGACCAGCACCGCGTCGCGCAACGTGTCTTCCGTGCACGGAAGGTCGTTGCGAAAGATGTAGCTTCCAATCATGGTTGAATTAAATTTATGAAGTATTCTTTGTATGTATAAAACATGTTCCTGGAAAGTTCCAATGCCATGTGTATACACAAGAGCCATATTTGCACATGGCGCATCTGCCGGAAGAGCTCAAGTGGAAGGTGTTCTCGTACCTGCAACACCCGGTGCTCGATAGCGCCAGGCACGTTGTGCGCCTATTTGGCCAATTGCATGCAGGTATGTACTGCCGTGTATGCGGGGAGCTCGTCAACAGACAACAGTGCTGCTGGATAAACGAGTTCGGAGACAGCGCGTGCGTACAATGCATGCGCACGCGCGACGTTCCAGACAGAGATGACCTCGTGCATCACCCCACGCTGGCATGCACTGTGTACGGCTGCGCATGCGAGTGATCACTATATACATTAGATGTCAGAACACAGTGTAATGATGATACGCACAATATGTATGTTGCTGCTGGTTGATGTAACTATTCAATTTTTTGATAGGCGAACTATGGCCGCACTTCAAACGGCTGTTGACACTATAAACACGCAGCAGCCGTTACAAACAGAGCAAAGAATTGTTCCAGCCGTCGCAGCCGTCACAAAGATAAAGAGGGAAAACCATCAAACGGATTGTACAGCCGGACAGTACTATGTACCTGGTTTTGAAGTTTCAACAACTCCAGTTAAAGACGGGTGGTCGTATGACCCAGTAAATAACGTGTATTATCAAGACGCCACTGCCACAGTACCGCATGACCTATGTCCAGAAGAATATACTGCCCCAGCCAGCAATGAAGCCACTAGAGCCGATTGCGAGAGGTTTGCAAAAGAAACGACCATGGACATAGAGCGTTGCGCAACGCCAGCGGGCATCTGTGAAAATGACGTTCACACGTATAGCGCACTCGATCAGCAGTCTTGGATAGCCGCGCCGGGATGCTGGCTGTTTACAAATACCCAGACAAAAAAACTGAGGATATACTTTAATGAAGGCGCCAAAAAATATCCCAGTAACATAGAGAGATGGCTGATTGCAGGTGGCGATATAACCCTGGTATGTATCAAATCTGAGTGCATCGACTGCCCCGGGGGCAAGTACCAGGGCCAGTTGGCACAAGCATCTTGTATTGACTGCGCGGCGGGCAAGTACCAGGGCCAGGTGGCACAGGAGGCGTGCATCGGATGCCCTCCAGGCAAGTACAACGTTGGCAGGGTTGACGCATGTGATTGCGAAAGCAGATGTATGTATGACAGCCGCCAACAATGGGTGGACGCCGATGTAGCTGGTAAGTGTCATCCTCCAGTGACCGCTATAGCGGTATGGTGCCGAGCTACGGCAACTTACTGCGAGGACTGGCATTATACAAACCGCTGCGGTGGGGGGGGCGACTGTCCAGTAGGTACATACGGCATCGTTGGGGCTGATTCCGCCAAAAATGCAACATGCAACAACTGTCCCAATGGTCAGTACCAGGACCATACTGGCCAGTCCTCATGTAAACTGTTAGAATCATGCTCGGCCGGAAAGTTTGGGACCGCCACGGATGGATGCCAAGACTGCAGTTCAGGTCGTTACCAGAACGAGCAACGCAAGGATTCGTGCATCGCATGTCCCTCTGGCAGGTACCGGGCCGCGCCAGGTGGTGCGTCGTGTGAGGACTGCCCTGTGGGCGAGTACAACGATGGTGCGTATACGGGCAGCTATATAGAAAAGCCAGACAATGACAATGGAGACGGATACTACTGTATACCAAAGGCACCGTGCAATGTAAACACAAGAGCTAACTGTCCACAAAAAACGACCAAACAGGGGTGCGAGGACCTATGTAGCCAGGATCTCGATTGTAAAGCATACTCGTGGGATACAACTTATTGTTTCATATGCGATACGCCAAATTGGTACACATTTGATAAATCCTGGTGGGCTGGAGCGGCTGCAAAATCTGGCAGTGGCCTTCACAGTGTTGACTGCAGGTCCTGTCCGAAGGGCACGTACAACAACCAGCTCGCTCGATCTGCCGCCAGTGACTGCAAGGACTGCCCGAAGGGCACGTACAACGACCAGGTGGCACAGGATCACGAAACAGATTGCAAGGGCTGCCCGGAGGGCAAGTACAACGACCAGCTTGCTCAATCTGCCGCCGACGACTGCAAACAGTGCGCGACGGGCAAGTACGCCAAGAATTCGGGCCAGGCGGAGTGTACACTTCACGTCCAGTGTGCAGAATGCCCACAAGGGACAATTTCCGTCGGAAATCTCTGTATAAAGAACAACTTAGCGGGCGGGTGCACTAGTACGGCCGAATACTTCGACGCCACTGACCAAAAATGCAAGGGCTGCGAGGCACATAAGGTCGCAATGGGTAATTTCGACACTAGCTGTACAGAATGCGAGGCCGGAAAACATCGGCCTGGTACTGCAGACAAATGTGACAATTGCCCTACTGGAAAATTTAGCACAAGTGGCCAAGCCTGCACCGCATGCCCCACCGGACGCACTACAAACAACAACGTAGGTTTCTCGGCATGCGCTGACATGTGCGACAACCTGCCTTACTTGACGTACGAGAACGGCAGATGCGTAGATAGATGCAGGGCAAATACCGTGTGGGATAACCAGCTGGGTAACTGCTTTTCGTGCAGGGATCATACACGCGCTCTTATAGATACAGAAACAGTAGCACTGAAGGGAGCAGGTTATAATGTTTTATACCACACATGTACGCCGTGTGGTGATAGCTGCTGCCCGGCTGGTAGCAGGCTTGTAAATGCAAAATGTGAATTGTACAAGTGCAAATGCACAAATGGCGTCAAAAAGGACACATGCCCTGATTCAACAGAAACCCCTGAAGCATGCGCGAGCTGTAATCCAGGGTACACAGTGACTGATGATAAATGCACACAAATAGAGTGCACGAAGGCCAACTGCGCCATGTGCGAAAAAGTCAATGGTGCTTGCATCAAATGTGAAGCTGGGTACACTCTTACAGTAAATGGCAATTGCGAAGAGGCGCGATGCCCCTGCTCGCACGGCACAGGGTTATTGGTCAATACTACAACTACTTGCGGGGTCTCTAATTGCATAGCAACTGAATGTGACGCTGGGTACACGTTTGACAACGTAACCAAACGGTGCCGCTTTCGGCGTTGCAAGTGCGACAATGGCGAGCCTATGTACGGGGAGGCGTGCGTCAGTAACGAACCATGTGACGTCTACAGCGACGCTGATCCACTGTGCAACGTAGAGACGTATTCTTGCCATGAAGATGGCTGTGACGACCTGTACACGCACAATGGTACAACTGTTACATGCGATGGACCGCAGCACACGTGTACAAACGGGACTGCACGGACTTACGATGGAAACGCCGAGTACGGGCAGGAGTACTGTACAGAATGTAACGACAATCTTAATTTGATCAAGTACTGGGGCAATCAGCGCCGCTGTGGGACTTGCGCGGACACTGAAGACTATCACTCTGATACAGAGAAGTGCACTCCCAAGGCTGTGGTGCCTGTAGTTGAGGAATATGGGTGTTGGTACGGCACTCGCATTGAACTAACATTATAAAAGTAATGACCATATATATTGAATGCAGTGGTGCATATTGTTTTCTCTGTTTGTAGCGGGCATGGGCATGCACATTGTTTTGCCATATGACGTGGTGCTGGTCAAATTCAATCCCCCCAGCCCGGCCCCGGCCCAAGACACTAGCATCACCTCCATGGTCACCTCATTTCATTCCGCAAGCGAATGCACGCTGGCATGCTCGAAAGAGTACTTGCACGCCAAATTTGACACGGGTGGTTGTTTCTGCAGGGGTAAGATCACACCAGACTATAGCGAAACGTTGCCAGGGGTGGGGAATGTCCCGCTTGTGCGCATGAAAGGACACAATGTCAACAACGTCGTGGAATTTGGAGAGTCAATAACATACGGCGATACAAACCCTAGTTGCAACAATGATTTATGCCACAACAACGGTGCACCATTCAACGTGATCGTGGGAGTGCCAGATAATACCGTCCTGGCCGCCCGCGCGTCTGATGTACAGGGGCTTGTGTACGGCGCAACGAAATCATGCGCGGCTGGGCAATTTCCCGTGCAGCAGGATACATGCGCAGACTGCCCAGCCGGCAAATTTTCGCCATCGTACAGCAAGGATTATTGTATGGACTGTCCACCGGGCAAGTACCAGGCTAAAGATGGCATGTCGTACTGCAATGAAATGGAATCATGCGCCGACAAAGTTGATGGCAACGCGGTTGTATTTAGCCACGCCGGACAGACGGCGGAAAATTGCAGGGTATCCGCCGCAACGGCGTGGACAAACGCGACAGTGGGTACCAAGCAAATCAAAATAACAGTAAAGAATGGCGATAGACTTAAGTTTCTTGCGGACGGGTTGTACGGGAACGATAAGTATATCACGCCGTCGGAACTGGGCCAAGATGTCGCCGAAATGGCAAATTGGAACACAGATGCCGCATTTGGACTAAGTGGCCGTGGTCGTCTGAATGCTGCAGCATCAGACGGCAATCTGTTTGTGCTGCGGGTCTCTAAATACCAGGTTTCAGATGATACACAAATTGCCACGCTTGGAAGTGATATTATAGTAAGTGTAAAGGTTGACGAGGACGGCAACATATACTTGAAGATAGGTAACGATGATTATGCTGAATGCACGCAGCCCAGAAGTAGGGCATTGTTCATAATACATACGCAGGACAATCCGGTGCGCGTGTTTGCGAAACAGGCAAGTGGCTGGAAGGGGTGCATAGAGTTTACAGCCACGTCAACGGCCACGACAATGACTGCCGCCGGGCAATTTGCAGAAGTCACGACGTTGTCCACCACTAAACCAATCTTACTGTGGGCAGAGCTGGACGCTATTGTCGACGAGGTCACGCAGAACGACAAAGATGCGCCAGCTTTCTACCGCGACACGCGCCTGCCGTACGTAAAAGCAGAGACCGTGACTTTTGAGCTGAGTGTACCTAGTCATGTGACGTACATTGTTGTGCATGGGCGTGAACAGCCAAGTCTCACGTTTAAGGCATCAAGTGATGCACTGACCGTCGTCGGCAAACCGTACTGCACTTCCGTCGACACGCTGTATACGCGGTGCGTTTATGTCACAAACACAGCATCAAAAATTAACACCATTACAATGGCTGCCGACAATACGGCGCATGTAGACGAGGTGCAGGTGTTTGTACCGGACTATTCCGCACACGGTGTGCACATGACTAACAATGCCGGTAGCGACATTGACGTTGTCGCGCGTCCGGGGGCACTGCTTTACCGGAGTCCGGTTGAGCTCAGCCAGTGCTCATCGCCCGTGGCGCGGGTCATAGGCAGGCAAGAGACCAACACGCGAGACGGATGCGCCACGTCTTGCTACACCTTGGGTTACCGGGCGTTTACTGCCCCTGATGTCGGGGTCACTGTCCCGGCTGTCGGGGATTTTGGGTGCCACTGCTGTCGCCGCTTGGCCACACTATTTAGGGACTACGATGCCATCAAAAGCCCAAATATTAGGTGGCTGGAACTGAACGCCATTGACACTGGCAACGCGTATGCGCCACACGAGTGCCCGCCGGGGACGTCCGGAAATGCATGCACTAATTGCGCCACTGGTCATTTCAGTGACGGCTTTGATAGTAGGGAATGTAAACCGTGTGCTAAATATGTCGATGGAATAGCCACTGAGGTGGACTGGCAGTATAATAGCGCCAACAGGCAGTATCGAATAAGTCCCAATGATCCATGGCAAGATGTGTGCCCCGTGGGTTACACGTCTGAAATGACCCTTGCAGAATGTCAAGCCTATCGAGCAACCTCCAACTCACTGTTCACCACCCCCATGGCTTCGTGTAGCGGTAATAACAATGCTTGCAGTGGCGAAAACGTGTTCCCGTTTACACAACCAACCACTGGAGCTGTACGCCCGTCAGACTGCTGGGTGCATACATATCCAGCCACTCATTCAGTGCACTTTAACACCGCAAGCAGTAACAACATCAATGAGATATGGACACTCCTTGGTCACGATCGGATTGTCTGTAAACTTACATACGGCAACGTTGGTACAACCGGATTTTACATGGACAGTTGCAAGGGATGTACATCCAATCCCACAGTAACACTAACCCCTCAGTACCACCCTATCTCCCTTGGACAGGAATGCGGCACGCGCACATGTGGCACAGGTAAAGAATACAGAGCAAGCCGTAGAGAGTGCGTGGAATGCGAGCCCGGGCGTTACAATAATGCTGATGGTGAAAATTGTAAGATGTGCGAACATGGCAAATACCAGGCGCACGGGGGCGGTACAGAGTGCACTCTTGCATCTAACCTTGAAAATGGTCAGTACATGCTCTCTGATGATGACACTTCCGATTGTACGGCTATTTCGCTAGTACCAGCCGCGGAAGATCGGACCAGGTACGACCACACGTGTTTATTCTGTTCCCCTGGGAAGTTTGCCCAAGCAAGCGAATGGTCGTTTACATGTAAGGATTGTCCGAGGGGGAAATTTCAGGCACAGTTTGGCCATGTAAATTACTGTGATAAATGCTATGCCGGTCAATACTCTAGATCTGCGTCCGAGGAATGCCAGACGTGCCCAGCTGGAATGTACAATGGCCAAGCAGAGCAGAGTTCCTGCAAGGCATGCCCACCAGGCAAAGTTCCGGACAATACCCAGGCTGAATGCACAGAACCAGCCGCATGCAACGCCAATCAGTACAGAACCGCCGCAAATAAGTGCGAAAATCACAAGTGCCCCGCCGATGCCGGCTTCAGCCTGATAGACGGCGCCGCTGCCAAGTATGAAAGAACCACATGCGAGGGCCTCGAGAACGTGACCCAAGTGCCGCTGGACGTAACCAAAAAGGTCAAGTACTGCACGGACACTCTTGGGCCCAAGTGCGATGCGGCAATCTACGTGTTTGACGGCGTGCAGGTGTGCGCGTGTTGCAGGCGTACCAACAGCGCTAAGCTACCCATAATTGTGCCGCATCTCACCCATTTGGTGTATTCATTCTGTGACCATACGCCGCTTCATGACAGCAAATGCGCCACAGCCGCCAAGAAAAATGACTTGTTTACCAACCAAGCTGGCGTCTCCGGGGGCCTGTGCAATACGTGCAATAACGGTTACGGCATACATTTAGAAGAGGGAATACCCCTGCCGGTGCCGACACCAGCGCCGCAGCAATAAACTTATATGTACTTAATATATTACAAATATTCAATGTATGTACTGCTCTGCAGGTTTGGTTGTGGCGTTGACGGCTGCCGTCATGCCATGTCAAAAATGCAACAATCACACTGGATGCGATGTGTCACAGGGTAACGTGACCGAGGCACAGTGCAGGGCTGGAATTTTTTGCCACACATGTGCGTCCGGTTACAGACAGCATGTTGAGCTTCGTAATAACAGCTTGACTGACAGCACTGACCTAGTTCGGTACTGCAAGCCGTTCACGTGCAACACAGGCACGGGCAGCGAATGTAAATCGTGCAAGGCGCAGGCCGATCGCACTGTGGACGGGCATTGTGATGCATGTAACGACGACTACACTCTTGATGGCTACAGGTGTATCCCAGCCGTGGTGGCAATCCAGAAGTGCCAGAGGGATGCGTATCTAAACGCCGCTGGGTCGTGTGTGGAATGCCCTGCGGGCCGCTGGAGCCCGGACCAGAACACATGGTCTACCTGCCTGACCGATCTAAAATGTGGCCTTGGTCAATTATACAACGAAAACGGGACTCACCCTAGGTGCGAGACCTGTCCAGATGGCACGTATCAAGATAGCCCATCACACACCAACACCGAGTGCAAGCCACACGGCGATGCATGCAAGCCCACGCTCAGTGATTTGTATAGCATCAAAAGTGCCGAATATCACAATTGCAAACAATTATTTATTACACTGGGTCAAAATCCTACGCACAAGGAGTTGACTCCAAATCAGACGCAGCAAGTAACGGCCTGCCTGGGCACGTACGAGACGTACCCAGTGCCCAGCAAGATCAACGGTCGCACGTGCAAGCAGTTTGTTCCATGCGCCAAGACGTCGTATTATTACTTAGCACAGCATCAAGACGACCTCAGTCCGCAGTGCGTGGAGGACTATAGCCCGCCTGTTAC
>MDTG01281487.1_pt1 | contig 19824 bp, 20 predicted proteins | sample 811421 | NCBI WGS metagenome assembly MDTG01 (sample SAMN05326645, study PRJNA326480) | marine metagenome | isolation source: seawater | place: Pacific Ocean: South East | collected 2011
CGTCCGCGAGCCGGTTTCATGGTCGCTGGAGGACAGCTCGGTTGGCGCGCCATTTTCGGTTTCCAGGCTCGGGGCGCCCTCCGCCCCTTCCAGCAGCAGCCTAAGTTGCCGCAGGTCCTCATTCATCTTTTCCGACCGGCGACCAAACTCGGTCCGCTCAAGCACAGCGATCCGCATCTTGAGCTTGTCGATGAAGACATCCTTCGCCTTGAGTTCGGCGCACAGGGCCAGCGTGAAGGCACGCAAGGCATCGGGATCAGTAGGGATTTCGAACACCTTGTCGGACATGGGCGAGCTTATACCGGGAGGCGCAAAGCAGCGCTAGCAATATCTGCACTAACTACCTGATTATATTCAGATAAGTATTGGCTTTGCAACCGGCTCCGGGCGGACCGTCTCGCGCCAGTCGATCCCTTCCAGAAGCAGGCTCAACTGGCCTGCCGAGAGCGGTGCTTTCGCATCGAGCGTGCGCGGCCAGACGAACTTTCGGCGCTCCATCTTCTTCGCGAACAGGCACACGCCCGAACCGTCGAAGTAAATCATCTTGAGGTAATTTCCGCGCTTCGACCTGAAGAGAAATAGCGAGCCAGAGAATGGGTCTTCATGCAGCAGCTTGCCCACTGCGGCACACAACCCCGGTGCGCCAAGTCGCATATCGACCGGCTTGCATGCCAGATATACCCGCGTTCCCGACGCCACCTGGAGCATCAGGCGGCTTTCAGCGCTCTGACGGAACGCATCAACACTTCAGGCTCGATCGAGAGCGGCACGCGCATGCGGATACCGCCAGGCAGTTCGATCTCCATCAGCTCTTCGCCATCCCCGAGCGCCTGGGCCATTTCTTCGCGCGTGAACACGCCGAGATCGACGAATTCCTGCTCGGTATCAATGTTCGCATCAGCTCGCCGAGATTCCTTCGGCTGACCATTTGGTTTGCGACCGCGCTTTCTATCCAGCGTGCCGGCCCTGGCCCGGTCGATCCAGTTGAACAGGTGGTTCGCATTCATGTCATGGCGCCGTGCCACCACCGCCACCGGATCGCCGGATGTTTCCACTTCGGCAATGATCGCCAGCTTCTCCTCGATCGTCCACGATCGGCGCATTCGGCGTCTCTTCTCCTGCGAAACGACGGCCAGCGGATAATCCCGCTCGGCGTCGCTCGCAGATTGCATCGGAAATATTTTGCCCATTCAGGTGTCCGCTTAAATTTAGGCGGACACTTATCGCGGGCGATCACAACGGTGAAAAGTCGGCCATCGGCTGACGGTTACACTACTACTATGACTTCGGCGATTTCTGGGATCACGTCATCACGATCGAAAGAATCGAGCCCGCCATCCGCGGCCTGACCTATCCAATCCTGCTCCAGGCTCAGGGCCGCTGCCCGCCCGAAGACGTCGGTGGGTCGATCGGATATTCAGAGTTCCTCGAAATACTCGCCGATCCCACCCACGCGGAATACGAGGAAACACTCACCTGGGCCGGCGGACATTTCGATCCCAACGATATCGATACTAACGCTATCGACGAAGCACTCCTGAACCTCGCCAACCAATGGGCACCCAAGCGTCGGACGGAGTTAGCACACGCAAACGACTAACTTACCGTGGTCCTCAGCGGAGGGTTACCTTGATGGTGTAACGGCACGGACCGTCGCTTCACAGCCTGTGAGGAACGATGGCCTTCGAGGCCGCTCATCTTAGAAGGCACTGAACCGCGCGGATTCGCATCATGGCCAGAAGCAAGTTTGCTTCGATCGATAGGCCGGATAGATTCACGCATCCAATGCCGCAGCACGATCAAAAATCCACCTTGCGCGGGAGGCGTCCATAGATTCGTTCCTTCGTCACTACGACGAGACCCAAACCCCCCTTAAATCACAACCTCAAACCTGTGCCATGGGTGCTGACGGGGGACAGATCTAGGGCACCTTCTCAGGCGGGGCACAGCCATTTGCGTTCATCGAGCCGGTTTGAGCAGCTCGCGAAGAGAAAAATCTGGATCACCAAGTTGATCTGCCGAGGCGTGGTGTCGGCGTTCGACCAGGCGTTTACCGATGCTCATCTCGGCCGGACGGTTGACCGTCAACGCTCCTACGATGACGTCATCGAAGCGGAAGAAAGCGGCGAAGGCGTTGCTTTCGATTTGACCTCGCACGGTTACTTCCGCATCGACCGGAATGTGACCGCAAAACTGGATGTTGAGATCGAACTGGTCGCTCCAGAACCATGCGGGGCGGCAATAATCACTTTCGTGACCAAGCATCGCCAAGGCGGCCGCATCCGCCTGTTCTGCCGCGTTCTGGTAGGTTTCGTGACGAATTCGGCCGCCAAAGAAACTTTCTTGCTGAGCCACATCACCCGCCGCGAAGACGTTCGGGTGACTGGTACGGCACTCACGGTTAACGACGATACCATTATCGGTTGCAATCCCCGCCCCTTTTGCCAAGCCAACTTCCGGAGCGATGCCCACGCCGACCACCACAGCATCGCAAGCCACAAGCGATCCATCGTTTAGCTCGACCTCACTCACCCGGCCGTCAACCACCCTCATTCCACTCACACCTCGGCCGAATCGGGTGTCGACACCGCGATTGCGATGTTCCTCGCCCAACCATTGGCTGAATTGCGGCCCAAGGGATCGAATCATCGGTCCCGCCAAGGGCTCGATGGCAGTCACCTTGCAACCGAGCTTTGTTGCGCTCGCCGCCACCTCCGCCCCGATTACACCCATTCCGACGACCACTATTCGCGCTCCGTCCACCAAATCAGCCGCCATGCGGACTGCGTCATCGCGCGTGCGGAGATAATGTACATTTGCAGCATCAGCTCCCCGGATGTTCAGCTTGCGAGCTGAACCACCTGTGGCCAGCAAGATCCGATCAGCCGGGATCAGCCTGCCATCCGACAAGCTGACCTCGCCGGAAGCCAGGTCAAGCGCTTCGGCGCGCATTCCCAGATGCAGATCAATCTTGTTGTCAGCGTACCATGAGTCATCTTGCAGAAAAAAATTGTCTGCTGTGTTCGAAGGATCCCAAAGCATCTCCTTTGATAATGGCGGCCTTTCGTAGGGCCTCCACGGTTCTTCACCAATCAATACGATCTGGCCATCGAACCCAGACTGCCGTAACGCCTCCACGGCACGGCCTCCGGCGAGATTTGCTCCGATGACAGCAATCGAGCGGATACCCATTTTCTATCCTTCCTTGGAGCAAATTGATTGCTCTTGCCTCTTAAGTGTTTGTGCGACGACCACTTTGCTCGGTCGCCATCAGTATTTATGAGCGCTGTGCAAGAGCTGAAAAAGGCTAATGAGGATCCAAGCATGTTTCCTGAAAAACATCTCCGGATCCACTTGCCGCCTGCGATCCCGTATCCGAACTGATTTCGTAAAGCCCGGTCAGTGAGCATTTATCCGCAGTCTTGCAGCATCGGTTGATCCATCAGTTGCCGACGCTCTCCGAATACACATCCGAAACAACACGTTTTCAATTCTGCTCGACTTCGAGCTTCAGGTCTTCCAACGGATAGAGCCTGCAAGCTAGCACAAAACCTTTGGCCTGGTCCTCGGGAGATATTTTCGAGACACTCATCTTGCCCGTCTTGTATTCGCCTTCGACCACCCGAACGCGACAGAACCCACATCCTCCTCCGCGGCAACCCACGCCGATATCGGATAACCCTCTGCGTTCCATTGCGAACAGTACGCGTTCCTCTTCGGAGCACGCGAACTGGCTGCCGCCGACGATCTCTATTTGATAAAGCTTAGCGCTCATTTCTTCATATTTTCGGCCGCTTTGGCCGCCACGCTCTGCCCACCGACTGCGAAATGCGCGGGCGGCATCTCCCGCAGAATGATGCGAACTGATTCGCGCGGAGCGCCGAGCGACTGGATGGCTGCTTCGGTCAGGGCCTTTATCAAGCGTTCCTTGGCTTCAGGCGGACGTCCTTCGAGCAGATTGACTTCAATTATCGGCATATCACGCTTCCACTTGGAACATGACCGCGCCAAGATTTTGCACTGTGCTTCGCACAGTCTGGCCTGGTGCCAGGTTAGGCGCAGCGGTAATTCCTCCGGCCATCACCAGATCGCCGGCTTCAATTCGTTCGCCTGCTTCAGCGACCAGCCGCGCCGCCGCGACTAACGAACGTACTGGATTCCCCAGGATCGCTGCGCTTGAACCCACTTCGACCACTTTGCCATCAATCTCGAGAATGACGCCGAGGTTCGAAAAATCGATTCGAGGATCGCCCCATGAGCCGATGACCAGGCCCGACGAAGAGGTATTATCGGCGATCACATCCTCCAACGTAAATTTGAAGTTCTCGTACCGGCTGTCGATAATCTCCATTGCCGGAGCAATCGCTTCAACCGCTGCCATTGCTGCTGCTGGCGTCACATCACCGGCCAGAGGTGCCTTCATCAGAAAGGCAATCTCCGGTTCGACGCGGGGATGGACAAAGCGCTTGCGCGACAGTGCTGAGCCTTCCTCTACAAGCATGGCATCGGTCAAGCGCCCCCAGGCGACCTCTTCAACCCCGACTTGCTGCATCTTGGCCCGACTGGTCAGCCCCATTTTTACACCAATGCGTTTCTCTCCGCGCGACAAACGGCGATCTACAGATAATTTCTGGACCTGATATGCTTCGGCTACGGTGAAAGCGTGGTCTTGAGGCTTTACCTGTGCAGTCGCCTTCGCCTCTCGTGCAGCTGTGTCGAGCGTTTCGGCGTAGCGTAAGAGCCTATCCATTTCAGCTAGCCTTCGCCTTGATCAAATCAAGCGCAACATCGGTGATCATATCCTCCTGGCCACCAACCATGCGACGGTTGCCAAGTTCGACGAGGATCTCGCGAGTATCGATTCCATATTGCTCTGAGGCCTTCTCCGCGTGGCGCAGAAAACTGGAATAGACACCAGCATAGCCAAGGCTAAGCGTTTCCCGATCAACTCGAACCGGTCGATCCTGCAGGGGTCGGATCAGGTCGTCCGCAGCGTCCATCAATGCCATTACATCGCATCCATGCTTCCAACCCTTGCGGTTCGCGGCCGCGATGAAAACTTCGAGTGGCGCATTCCCTGCTCCCGCCCCCATTCCGGCAAGACTCGCATCGATCCGCACCGCCCCCGCCTGAGCCGCGACGATCGAATTCGCCACGCCGAGCGACAGGTTATGATGCGCGTGAATACCGCGTTCGGTTTCGGGCTTGAGTACCCGCTCATAAGCCTGAAGCCGCTCCGAAACGCCATCCATATCAAGCGCGCCACCACTATCCGTGACATAGACACATTGCGCGCCATAACTTTCCATCAGTTGCGCTTGTTGGGCCAATGCCTCTGCATCGATCATATGGCTCATCATCAGAAAGCCAGAGACATCCATGCCCAAATCGCGGGCAATACCAATGTGCTGTTTGGAAACGTCAGCCTCGGTACAATGCGTCGCAACACGCACCGAGCGAACCCCCATCGAATAGGCCTGTTTGAGTTCCTCGACCGTGCCGATACCAGGAACAAGAAGCGTTGTCAGGACAGCGTTTTGGATAACCTCGGCTGCCGCCTCTATCCAGTCCCAGTCGGTATGTGCACCGAAGCCATAATTGAAGGTCGATCCGTTCAGGCCATCGCCGTGCGATACCTCGATCGCATCGACTCCCGCATCATCCAGCGCTTTGGCAATCGTCCGAACGCTGTCCGTTCCATACATGTGAAGGATGGCGTGCATCCCGTCGCGTAAGGTCACATCTTGAATGTAAAGGCGGTCGGATTCGGGGTTGAACGTCATGCTGCACTCTTTTCCATGTGTGTTTTGGCCAGACTTTCTCCCGCGGCCTTTGCAGCCGCTGTCATGATGTCGAGGTTGCCCGAATAGTTAGGGAGGTAGTCCCCTGCTCCCTCGACTTCGAGAAACACGCTGGTCTTGAGACCTTCGAATTCACCGTAACCCGGAATCTTGAGCGGTCGGTTCGAGCCGAAACGTTCAAACTGGACGTCCTGTTTGAGTCGGTACCCCGGCACATATGACTGAACCCTGGCAATCATCGCATGAACAGAATCGCGGACCTTGCCCTCATCGACCATCTCGGACAGCGTGAATATGGTATCGCGCATAATCATCGGCGGTTCGGCGGGATTGAGTATGATCACCGCTCTGCCTTTGCCCGCGCCACCTACCGTTTCGATCGCTCTGGCGGTTGTGCGAGTGAATTCGTCAATATTTGCGCGAGTTCCCGGCCCAGCAGAACGCGAAGAAACCGACGCCACGATTTCGGCATAGTGCACCGTCGCGACCTGGGATACCGCCGCCACGATCGGGATCGTTGCTTGGCCGCCGCAGGTCACCATGTTGATGTTTCGCACTGAAGGGTCGATTGCCGGGTTGACCGGAGGGATGGTGGCTGGTCCAATTGCCGCCGGCGTAAGATCAACCATTAGCTTTCCTTCGCGAGCGAAAGCTTCATCGTGCGCCTTGTGCGCATAGGCTGAAGTAGCATCGAAGGCGATGCCGATTTCCGCATATTCCGGCATACGCATCAGGCCCTCGATCCCCTCATGCGTGGTCTTAACGCCTCGCTCTTGTGCCATAGCCAGACCTTCAGATGCCGCATCGATGCCTACCACCGCAGACAATTCCAGTGTGTCTGAACCCTTGAGCAGCTTGATCATAAGATCAGTTCCGATATTTCCAGACCCGATAATCGCGCATTTCATTTTGGTCATGTGACCAGTCTCCACTTCATGTTTTAGTTTGCGTCTGCAGCAAATACTGCCCGGACTATTCCAAGGCCGTTGATCCGCGCTTCTACGATATCGCCTGGCGAAACCCCGGCCATCGGCCCAAGCGCTCCTGACAGAATGACGTCACCTTCCATCAAAGGGCGCCCGGCCTTGGCCATCACTTGGGCCAGCCACAAGGAAGCGGTAATCGGGCTATGCAGGCACGCAATTCCGGCACCCACCGAAATCGGTTCGCCTTTTGATTCCATAACCATGCCGCAGCTGCGCAGGTCGATCCCTTCGAGCTTGCGCGGTACCGCGCCCAGGACGAACAGGCCGCTTGAAGCATTGTCGGCAATCGTATCCCAAATCTTGATGTCCCAGTTCGCAATCCGGCTATCGACGATTTCGATCGCAGGCACGACGTATTCGATTGCCCGGATCAGCTCAGCAGTCGTCAGGTCAGGGTGCGGAAGATCGCGGCCAACGACTATTGCGATTTCTGCCTCGACCTTGGGCTGGATAACCCGATCGAGTGAAACAGGCATGCCTTCTGCCACGTCCATATCTGCGAACAGCATGCCGTAATCGGGCTGGTCTACCCCGAGCTGATTCTGGACAGCCAGCGACGTCAGGCCGATCTTGCGCCCAACCAGACGCCGCCCCTTGGCCAAATAATGTCTGGTATTGCTCTCTTGCACAGCATAGGCCGCGTCCAAACCGCCTGCGCTGATCATATCCCTGACAGGGTCGATTTCCTTGCCGCTCTTAGCCGCCTCGCGCAAAGCACAAGCGGCCCGATCAATGATGGCTGGGTCAATAGTCGTGTTGGTAGTCATGATCTTACAGCTTCACGCAAATGTTGGTAAGTTCGGTATAGAATTCAAGGCTGTGCACCCCACCCTCGCGACCAATTCCCGAATGGCCAGAGCCACCAAAGGCCGTGCGAAGATCCCGCAAGAACCAGGAATTCACCCAGCAGACACCGACATCCATCGCTGCCGCGACGCGGTGTCCGCGAGACATGTTCTCACTCCAGATTGAGGCACAAAGGCCGTAGGGCGAATCATTCGCCAGCGCGATGACTTCGTCCTCCTCGTCGAAGGGGATTACCCCGCAGCAAGGACCGAAGATCTCCTCGCGCATCACTGTGCTGTCGTGTGAAAGTCCGGTCCAAACGGTGGGCTGAACAAAAAAGCCTGCCCATTCTGGCCCGGAAAGCTCAGGAGTGCCACCGCCGGTCACCACGGTCGCGCCTTCTTCAACGGCGCGGCGATAGTAACCCAGAACTTTATCGCGGTGCTCAGCGCTTATCAGCGGACCAAGGTAAGCGGGATCGTCGATCGCACCTGGCTTGAATCCTTCCGCGGCCTCCTTCATTCGCGCGACGAACTCCTCGTAGACAGGACGTTCAACATAGACACGTTCCGTCCCCAGACACACCTGTCCTGTATTCATGAAAACCGCGCGCGACAGCCCTTCTACGGCCTTATTCAAATCAGCATCCGCGAAAACAATCCCTGCGTTTTTTCCTCCCAGTTCGAACGATACGTCCCGCACGCCGACTGCTGCCTTTTGCATAATTTTTTCGCCGGTGCGGGTCTCTCCGGTGAAAGTGATCGCGTCAACGTCGCTATTTGACGTAAGAAACTCACCCGCCGAGCCAGGCCCGAAGCCATGAACGACATTATAGACGCCATCCGGCATTCCGACTGCGTTCATCACTTCACCAAGCAAAGCGGCCGTCCGGGGTGTTTCTTCCGAAGGTTTGACGACTACGGTATTACCACAAGCCAGTGCCGGGCCGACCTTCCATGTCATCAGCAATAGCGGGAAATTCCAGGGGCAGATTACCGCAATTACCCCTTTTGGCTTGCGAACCGTGTAATTGTTGGCCTGCCCTCCATCGGGCGTGTCTGTGATGAAGCTCTCGCCGGGCATGGTCGAAATTACATCGGCGAACATCCTGAAATTCGCTGCGCCGCGAGGTATGTCGATATGGGCGGCGACAGCGCGAGGTTTGCCAGTATCGGCCACTTCCGCCGCCAGAAAATCGTCGGATCGGCGCTCAATCTCTGCCGCCACGGCGGTGATCAGCTTGACACGCTCAGAAGTAGTCATGCTGCCCCAGCGCCCATTGAGCGCATTCCTCGCAGCGGCAACCGCGTCCGCGACATCGTCGGCGCTTGCCTCCTGAACGAGACCTATCTGCTCCCCAGTGGCTGGATTAAAATTGGGGAACGACTTGCCCTCGCTTCCCTCGCGATAGGTACCGTCGATAAAGTTGAGAACAGTGTCTGTCACTGCAGGGGAAGCATAGGATGTCATTGCTACGGAATATCCTAGAATTGCAATTCGGACTGATTGTTAAAACTGTCGGGCGTCAATCGCGGCGAGGCCAGCATTGGCGCATTCTACATCCTGTTCTTCTGATCCGCCCGAGACCCCGATTGCGCCGACACACTCTCCGTTGATTTCGATCGGCAATCCACCGGCAAACATAGCAATCCCGGGCTGCCTTCCAATCCCGTCTCGCAGCGCTGGATTGCCCGAGACCATCACGTAAAAGTCCGGCGTAGGAACCCGAAAGCTGGCTGCGGTGCAGGCCTTGTCCTGGGCGATCTTGTTTGAGGGTGCAGGCGAACCGTTGGCACGCAGAAAAGCGAGCAGATCTCCTCCCGCACCGACGACGGCTGCAGCCACCGGACAGTCCATGTCTGCCCCCCTGGAAACAGCCGCTGCTACGGCCGTGAGTGCCAGTTCATGACTGACCGTCTGGATCGAAATAACACCCTCCATGATCAGGTATTGACCGTCATGAAGCGATCATTGAGTGCCTTTTCGTAGTAAAAGACCGCTTTACCGGCATTTTCGGCCTTCCACGTGCGTCGAGGGTTGTCGGGATAATAGAAGTACCCGCCACTGAAGGTTTCGTTGCGATTGCCTGACGGGTCGAAGAAGTAAATTGTCTGACCGCGGGTGATGCCGTGGCGCGTCGGGCCGATATCCAGCGAAATATCGTAGCGGCTGATGATGTCCGCAGCGTGGCCCACATCGTTCCACGATTCCAGATTAAAAGACGTATGATGTATCTTGCCGTCTTCCGGAGCGCCGAGGAACGCGACATCGTGCGCCTTGTTGCTACAGCTGAGGAAGATTGCCATGCGTCCCCCGCTCGCCTCATCGACCAGTTCCTCAGTGATCGAGAAATCGAGAGCATCGACCAGGATCTTGGCTGAAGCAGCGATATCTACCCCGTTGAGTGCGCAGTGATCGAACCGGGTCACACGCATGCCTCGCGGTTCAACCACCCAGACATCCGGGTCGCTGATTGCTGGGCCGGTCTGCGACAGTTCCATCTCGGAATAGAGTTCGAAAACATGTTGCGTTGGAAGTTTGAACCGGATCTTGCGGCCAACACCAGGATCTTCACCCTCCGGAATCACATCCACATGAACGCCCATATCGAGCAAACGCTCGGCAAAATGATCGAGATCTGTATCCTTAGCGACCTTGAAACCCATCACGTCCATGCCCGGATGGTCGGATTCGCGCAGGATGATGCTGTGCCGGTCGAATTCATCAAAAGCCTGGAAGAACGCACGGTCGTCCTCGCGTGAGACGAGATTCAGGCCGATACGATCGCGATAATGCTCAATCGCCTCCTCGAGATCCAGAACCCTCAACTGTACGTATCCGGGACGAATAACTCCGGTAACTGCCATGATCGATCTCCTCTCTAATTAAGCCTTGAGGCCGTGTTTGAAGAATTCCGTCACCATCCGGTTGAAGCTCGCCAGGCGTTCAATCTGGACCCAGTGACCACATTCGGAGAACAGATGAAGATCTGCTCGCTTCATCAGGCTGGCCAGACGCACGGTTGAGTCCAGCGGTATGACCTGATCGGCAATTCCATGAAGAATTAGCGTCTCGTGCTCGATATTGCCGATGTCCTCTTCGCGACTGGCAAGCATGGCGACATTGCTCTGGCGATCTTCGCCACCAAAGGTTTCGCGATAGGGTTCCAGCATGCCGGGACGGATGCTGGCCTCGTAACGTGATTGAATGAGATCGTCCGTCAGGCGAGAATGGTCCCAGGCGAGATATTTGAGAGACTCTCTCATCGCTTCAATCGATGGCTCGTATCCCCAGACCTTGTCCAGTGCCGGGGTGATGGAAAAATTCAGACCTGCTGGCCCCATGAGAACTGCACGATCGACCCGATCAGGATGCGCAATCATGAAAGCGAGTGTGACCCCCCCACCGAACGAATTTCCAACCATCGAAATCTTGTCGATACCCAACGCATCGAGAAGGGAGGCCAATTGATCGACCCAGACCTGCTTGTCCTGAATTCGGCCTTTGCTGTCAGAATAGCCAAAACCAAACATGTCGGGCGCGATGACGCGAAAACTCTCGGCAAGGACCGGAATATTCAGACGCCAGTTTGCCCAGGCGGTGACCCCTGGGCCAGAACCGTGAACAAGGAGAACCGGCGGGCCTTCACCGACATCGTGATAATTCGTCGAGGATCCTCCAACGTCTAATGATTGGCCAACTTCTGCGCGCGCGGCTTCTTGGTTCGCATCTACCATGATTTTAAGCCAATCCTTTTCTATTACTGACAGTGCAAGCCGTTCAGGAAGGCAACAACACCAACCTTCGGATTGCCGATCTATTTCACCCTTCGAGATCCCAAGGTATGTCCTGCGGCCTCGACATCAGCAGATTGCGAACATCATTTTTTCGCACTTTGAAGTTTGTCGTCAGCGGAAAGTCTTCTTGTGTGAAGACAATGTGCTTTGGAACCGAGGGACGGTTGAGCTTGTCCCTGCAGAACTCGATCAATTCGGTGTGGCTCAGCTCGGGATGGGAATCAGCGCGATGAACAACCGCTACAACAGCTTCACCCCATTCCGGGTGAGGCAGTCCCACAACGCAAATATCCGCGACACCCGGATGCTTAACGATCACTTCCTCGACGGAAGCGGGATAAACATTAACTCCCCCGGAAATTATGAGAAACTTCTGTCGATCCAGAAGATATAGGTAGCCTTCCTCATCTAGCGAGCCGATATCATTCGTGCGGAGCCAACCCTCACTCTGCACTTCTTGCGTTTGCTCCGGCAGATTCAGGTATTCGGCCATAACCGTGGGCCCGCGAAGCCAGACTTCACCGGGCTCCCCAACGGCCACTGGTTGCCCGTCTTCGCTTCGGATTGAAATTTCAAAATGAGACGCAACTCGCCCGACTGAAGAAAGCAGCTTCGGTTTTGTGCTCAGACCACGCCGATGGTCTTCCGGCGAGAGGAAGGAGACCCCGCCCCAAGTCGTCTCGGTGAGCGCATAGACATTGATCATGTCTTTACCGAAAGTCTCATGCACGCTCCTGATGAGGTGCGGAGAAGCGGGGGAGGAGCCATAGACAATCAAGCGGACGGAGGAGAGATCGAACGGCATCGCCTTGTTGTCCTCAAGTGCCCATTTGAGCATTGTCGGAGCGAGAAGAAATGCCGTGACCGATTTCTCTTTCACGGTATCGAAGAAGGTGCCCCGATCATAGTCGCCATCAGCAATAATGTGCGTCATTCCATTGCCAAGACCGAGAAACGCAAGAACCACAGCAACCCAGGCATTTCCGGTTGGAAGGAAGAATCGATCATCGCGAACGAAGCCGAATTCCGCCAGCGCATGAAGTATTGTGACAGTCACCGCACCGTGGGTTAAAACAGCGCCCTTTGGCACACCGGTAGTTCCCGAAGTATAGCTGTAGAACAACGGATTTTCGGATGAGAGCAAGGGCATATCCGGCACTGAGGCTACGGCATCCGTCAATGTATCAAGGTCGCTCGCGAAATTATGAGCACCGCCGAAACCGATGACCCCAATATCGAGCTCATCGAGAACGTCTCTGATAATTTCAATTTGATCAGTACAAGACGCGTGAACAAAGAGATACCTTGCGTTGGAATCTCTAAGCACATGAATCATTTCAGTAGGAGTGAATCTGCGATTTATTCCCACCCGGATTGCGCCCGTCTTCATGCAGGCGAAGAAATGTTCATAAACCTCAATGCATTCAGGAGCGATGATGGCAGCCGCGTCGCCGACACGGCATCCCATCGAAAGCAGGACGGCCGCAATGCGATCCGAGCGAGCATCCATTTGACCCCAATTCGCTTCGCGGTCCCCGCAGACATAGGCGACCTTTTTCGGATTATTGCTTCCGGTTCGACGTATCAATTCACGCGGCAACATCTGGACATTCACGTCTTCGGTGGCATTTTGCCCCGCCCGATCGCATCCAATGTCCTTGGGGAACTGATCTCTTGCCTCTGAAACTCTTCCCATGACAACCTCGTGTTTTAGTTTTGATGAACAACTTACTTGCTCTATTAGTTATTTGATCGGCATGATTGGAACCAAACCCTGCCGTTCTGAATCTCTTTGAAACTTACTGGATCCCCAATCGTAGGCGCACCCGAACCGTCATCTTCGAGTAACGCGGTGAGCCTGCACCCCTCATCAAGCTCGACGAGAATGGTAGTATAGGGAGGATCGAGTTCCGGATCGTATTTTGTGTGATATATGACGAAAGAATATATCTCCCCGAAGCCCTTTGTTTCCGAGACCTCAAGTGGACCGGCACATTTCGGGCATATCCGCGCGGCATAATCGACCACGCCGCAACCGTCCGCGCATTGCAGGCAACATAGTCGCCCCGCCTCCGCAAGCTGGCGGATCTTGCCCGAGAACGGATCGTCGACTGCATTCGGGATACTGCTACCGCCGCCCGACATCTTTATAGCTCCCTGTGCGGACTGATGGTCATCGCCGAATGATATTCCATCCTTCCGCCAAAGCCGGTCACAAGTCCGATATCGTTCTTGGGCACCTGACGCTCCCCGCCATCGCCACGGGCTTGAACCACGGCCTCATGAACCGGAGTCATGCCTTGCAGATAGTAGGAGGAAAGATGGCCTCCTCCGGTATTTACTGGAAGCTTCCCGCCCGGTTTTGTCGTGCCGCTGGCAATAAGGTCTGGTGCTTCGCCAGGCTGGCACAGGCCATACCCTTCGAGTGCAAGTATCGAGGTGATTGTAAATGGGCTATACAGTTCACAATAATCGTAGAGTGCCGGTGTGGCACCAAGTGTCTCAAGCAATTTAGCTGAAGCAATTTCGGCACCGGTCTGCGTCTCAGGACTATTGCCGGCAAGGTTGCGCGCTCCAGAATGACCTTGTCCGAACGCATGGAGGTAGGCTGGCTGCTTAGGGCAATTGTCCGCTTCGTCCAGCGAACTGACGATTACGGCAACCGCGCCGTTGACCGGAAAGGCACAGTCGAAGAGCCTTAGCGGCTCCACAATCCAGCGAGAGTTGAAGTAATCATCCTCCCCCAGTGGCCCTCTAATAAACGCCTGCGGGTTAAGCGATGCCCACGCCCTGTCGGCGGAGGCCGCAGCATAAAGAGCCCGGTCATCAGCTCCATAAACATGAAAATACCGCTGCGCAGAAATCGCGAATGCGCCGACCGCGCCATGCAAACCGCTGCTCGCATCCCAACCAGGAAGGCCAGTCAGATCCATCGAGCCAGAATAGGTTTTGGCCGCCCCGGCGCTTCGGACAGGAGCATCTGCGAAAACGCACAAGACATTGCTTGCGCCACCAGCTTCGATAGCGAGCGCCGCATACTGGATCATCTGTATTGCCGAACTGCCTTCTGCCTCAATGCTCGCCAGCAATGACAGATCGCCAAGACCCAGATCGCGCTTAAGATGCAGTGGTAGAACCTCACTTGGCTCGATCGGGCTTCTGTTCAACAGCAGCCCATCAATTATGTCCACTCCCGCTGACCTGTCAGCCAGCGCTGCGAGACAGGCTTGCGCAGCAAGCGCCCTAGGCGAAGAGCCCGGTTCGCGGGAAAAAGTGCTTTGCCCCAGCCCGGTAATCGCGGCCTTCGCTACGAATTTTCTGACTGCCTTCACTTTTCCCAAACCAAGCTCCATAAAAACTAGTCGACGGACCCTAGATGATGAATGAAAGACCCCGCACCGGTCCTTCAGAATTGAGCAGGTGGATGTGCTTGCTGAACATTTTCATCTCGCCATCTCGCATTCGAAGTTTATGCTCGACACGCGCAGGCCAAACTTCCATCTCTTTGTCTGCCTGAATGCGATATTCGTAGAGAACCACATTCGAACGAACGAAATACTCACCATCAGCAATTGTTTCGATTTCAACGTTCGATATGATCCTGCACATACGAGAAGGTGGAACCTGCGCATGCCGCACACCGGTGTTCAACTGGCGGATACGCGTGGCCAGCCTGGTGCGGTTGTCGTTGAGGATAGAAATCCGACCATCATCCGGATCCTGTCCCGCCTCGGCAGGAACCCAGTAATGCATGTCATCCTCTGCCAGAGCCTCCCATTCCGAATAGCGCGATTCGTCTGCGAGACGCGCCTCCTTGAACAAGAATTCTTCAACCCGCAGGCGCTCTTCTATTGTAACCATTTTTCGCAATCTTTTTACTTGGGGAATCAAGGTCGACCTGAATAGTCGCTAGAGAATCCTGAGGCTTCGATATCAAGCGGCGGCAGCAGCAGCGGTCGGAGAACTTTGATCTGGACCCTGCATCACTTGCTTGTAGTGTCGCCAAAACCCTCGATTGGATGTCTCATCGGTCAAATGGCCCACTACGACACCATTATCGTCAGTTACCTCTCTTTCGGCGCCACGGCTGAGATCAAGCCAGCCACCCTTTCCGGCCAAGGCGAGCTGCGTCCGCTCCGCGATCACGCTGTCATCAGCGAGCAAAAATGCCGTCGGACCCAACGCCCCTTCTGATTGACGCAAGATCCGCTGATTTACATCGTCATCCACGCCTTCGAGATACATCGGCGTGTGGATGTGGAGGCATACCCCCGGCGCGACGGGCTCAAACCGAACAATGTTCATTTCCCCGAGGAACAGGTTGGGGAAAATTACCGCGTGCGGCGGCCCATCGAGCAATATCTTATCACCCTTTTCCTGACCGTACGCTTCCCTGAGGGCTTTTGAATAAGAAGGATACCTATCCTCTGCACAGCCAAACCATTCGAGCGGGCGGGAATATGACGGCGAAAAGTTCAGCTCAGTGTGACCATTTCCCCAGTCCTTTGCCTCGGATTTCAGACTTTCCTCATCCTGCAGCACCGCTTCGTCATAATTGGATCTGATAGCCTGCGCGAAGGAAGGGTGGACGAAGTTCACATGGTAGCCATCGGTGTCATTCTCTGGAAGCATCTTCCAATTGCAGTTCAATTGATGGCGAACCCAACCGCCTGATAAATTGATCCTCCCTACCGGCGACATCTCGACCGCACGATCGATCAATTCTGTCGCGCGACCCAGATGGTCGCCCAACGATGGCACAGTGGGGTTAAAGCTTGCGAACACGAAACCCTGATAGCTGTCCACTTTCGCGAGACGCTCCAGACCGTGACAAGAAAAATCGCCCTTGAAACCGGCTGGATACGGCACATCAACAAGTCCACCCTTCGTGTCGTAAGCCCAACCATGATACTGGCAGACAAACGCCTTGGCATTGCCACGTTCCTCTTGGCAGATGATATTGCCGCGATGCGCACAGCGATTGACGATGACGGAGATCTCGCCATCACGACCGCGGACGGCAAAAACCGGGTCGCGCCCCACATTACGCCTTACGAAATCGCCCGCCTTGGGAATTTCCGAATCGTGACAAATGAAGACCCATCCATTGCGAAAAATGGAGTCCATCTCGGCCTCGAATACCTCGCTGTCGGTGTAGAGAGTAGAATGTACGCGGTCGTCGAGAATCAGTTCTTCGAAGCGAATTCCTTCGGATGGCCTGGAATTATCTAGCACTTTGAGCCTCCTGTCCTTTGTTGCACGCCGCCTGATGGATGTCGAATCGCTAATCGAGCGCTTGATTAGAAGCTAGGTCGCACCTAACAGCTCGTCAAGGGGCCTCCGCCCGTCACTTGTCGGAGATAAGCGAGGGAAAGAGAGCAACCGTGGCTGAAGCCATTAGTGAATATATCTGTATATTCAGATCGGCAATTTTTGCGAAAAATATCACTATATTCGATTTTTAGGGAGATCGGAATGACGAAGGGTAGCGGGAATCCAGAGAATATCGGTCACCAGGCCAATTATTCACCGTTGACGCCGTTGAGCTTTCTACAGCGCACCGCACAAGTCTTTGGTCATCATGTGGCTGTGATCTTTGAGGAGCGTAGCTGGACCTGGGCGCAATTCGCAAACCGCTGCTATAATCTGGCTGGAGCTCTGGCCGGAAGAGGCGTTAAAAGCGGCGAGAAAGTTTCGATTTTGGCAGATAATATTCCCGCTGCGCTGGAGGCCAGTTTCGGAATTCCTATGGCGGGGGGTGTCATCAATGCGATCAACACGCGTCTTGACCCCGATGCAATTGCTTTCATTCTTGAGCATGCAGAAACGCGAGTCTTCCTCGTCGACCGGCACTATGCAAAGGTTGCCGGTGAAGCGATTTCCAATTGCACACGCAACCTTCTGGTGATCGACATTGAGGACGCGGCGAGCGGCAGCAAACCTACTTTTGCGCAATTATCCTACGAGGAATTCCTGAGCGAGGCGATCACCGATCTTCCAGCGCCCAATCTGAACGAACTTGATCCGATCGCTCTTAACTATACCTCTGGCACAACCGGTGATCCCAAAGGCGTTTTACTTCATCATCGCGGGGCTTATCTGAACGCAATAGGCAACTCGCTTTCGTGGGGGTTGCCACGGTTCTGCGTTTACCTCTGGTCCCTTCCCCTGTTTCATTGCAATGGCTGGTGCTTTCCCTGGACAATCGCATTGCAGGCGGGAGTGAATGTTTGCGTTCGCGGGGTCGATCCCAACGCGCTTCTCGATTTGATTGAGAAGCACAAGGTTACACATTTGTGCGGGGCGCCGATCGTAGTGAGAATGCTGGTCGATGCCGCCAACGCAATCACCACTGAGCGGGCACCCCTCTCCATTATGACGGCGGGTGCTGCGCCCCCCTCGTCCTTGTTGGCCAAGGCCAGTGCGACCGGCTTCGATATCACACATACATACGGGTTGACTGAAGTCTACGGACCCTGTGCTGTCTGTGAATGGCACCCGGAGTGGGATGCGTTATCTCAAGACGAGCAGGCCACGCTGATGGCGCGTCAAGGCGTCGGCTACCCAGTTGTGGAAGAGATAGCTGTAATAAATCCCGAGACAATGCTGCCGGTTCCACAAGATGGCGTGACGATCGGGGAAGTCATGTTCCGAGGTAACGTGGTAATGACTGGTTACTATAAAAACCCCGAAGCAACACGGGAAGCGCTCTCTGGCGGCTATTTCCACAGCGGCGATCTGGCCGTCTGGTACCCCGGCGGCTACGTAGAGATCAAAGATCGTTCCAAAGATATCATTATATCCGGCGGAGAGAATATCTCCAGCATTGAGATAGAAGAAGTTCTATATAAACATCCCGCTGTTTCCGCAGCAGCGGTAGTGGCCGCCCCCCATGAAAAGTGGGGGGAAACGCCACACGCTTTCATCGAAACTGTCGCAAACAAAAGCGCTGACCCCGACGAGATTATTGCCTTTTGTCGAGACCATCTCGCTCATTTCAAATGCCCGACCCGCGTCACTCTTCAAGAGCTTCCCAAGACAGCCACAGGAAAGATCCAGAAATACGAACTTCGCGAAAAGGCGAAGGCCTTGTCACCCTTTTCTTGAATTTCTTGCGTGAGAAATTGGCGAGCGTCTTGTTGAGCGCGGATCGGGATAGAAAGCGATGGCTTCAATCGTCGACGGTCAAGATGGAATGAATGCGCCAGCCCGGTCCTGGACCCTCTACCAGCGCTTGAGCGTGGGGCCCGGTTCCAGGCAGGGTCATTCTCTTGTGCAAGGATGCAGATTGGAAAAATTGCGGATCATGTCAGCCTCGCTGAAGGATGCATGGGTCCGCGCTAGATCTGTAGCGCAAAAACAGTAAGACCCTCTTATTTCTACATCAATCTACGTCTTTCGGCTTGTCGCCGCTCTTCTCCGCAGCACAAAGTTTGTGAAACTCTTCTTCATCTAGATTGAGCGCAATTGAACAGAAGAGGTTGGCGGCACTTGCAAGTTGAGAAGATTCTGTGAGGTTTTTTCGGGCGGGGCCCCAATTCAGTGCAGCAAGCATGTAAAGCCGACAACGCTCTGGATCGCTGAGCAGGTACTGATTTGATTTGAGTTCGTTCAGAACCTGCATCCACACCTCGCGATACTGTTGGTTGACTGTGCGCAATCGGTCCCTTGCATCGGGAGAAAGCAATTTCCAATCTCGAAAGGAGACATCATGAGCTGAACCCAACGGTCCCATTATAGCCGTAAGGTGCGCAAGGGCGAGAGCCTGGAATCTAGACAAGGGGCCCGTTGCGGTTGAAAGATGTTCGTGAACAATTTGCAGTCCAGACTTCATCGCCTGCGAAATTATTTCTTCGAGCAAGTCTTCTTTACTTTTAAAGTAGTAAAAGATGCTGCCGGAGGTCAGGCCCGTAGCATCTGCAATCTGTCTCACTGTAGCGCCCTGATATCCATTTTTCTGGAAGAGCAGCGCCGCCGCCTGTAAGAGCTGTTCACGGCGGAGGTTGGGCTCACTATCACAGGCGAGATTTTGACGTGCCATTATCGGCCTTTCGTATCGCTTTTTGGTCTAGGTGATGCATCATTTAGTGGTCTTTTCAGTCTTGACACGGAAACGGACGAACACAGCGGAGCAGGAAACCGCTATTACTCGCGAGATAGAGGCGGATATTGCAAGGATGTCATACCGGCAATGCACTCATGATACCATCAGGCAAGCTCAATCAGCCATAAATCTACGGCTGCGCCCAGAGGTTCGCGTGAACAAAACACCCCAACCAAGTCAGTCGTCAGAACATCTGGCACAATTCGCGGCGTAAATTAGCGAAGCGTCGGCCTTGTCTGGGGTTGATGTTAGGCGGCAAGCTTGCGGTGCTGCAAGCGCCGATGTGCGATGGTGTTGCGTTTGATCCTTTCTCGTTGTTGGATGATGGCTGGAGCTCTGCCGAAGTAGGC
>MDTG01447311.1_pt1 | contig 19824 bp, 23 predicted proteins | sample 811421 | NCBI WGS metagenome assembly MDTG01 (sample SAMN05326645, study PRJNA326480) | marine metagenome | isolation source: seawater | place: Pacific Ocean: South East | collected 2011
AAAATGATAAAAGTAATGCTTGTTAAATTTATAAGAAAAGAAAAAAAATTTAAAAATATTATTCAATTAAAAAAACAAATTAAAAAAGACATTAACAGATTAAGGTAATTTATATGCCAGAGCATAATTTACAGCTTCCTAAAACAGCTTTTTCTATGAAAGCAAATTTGCCTTCAAAAGAGCCAAAAATTTTAGAGTCTTGGGATAAGACAAAACTATATGAGAAGTTAAGAAAGAAATCTGCAGGAAAAGAAAAATTTATACTTCATGATGGCCCTCCTTATGCAAATGGTCATATTCATATGGGTACTGCTTTAAATAAAATTTTAAAAGATATTGTAACTAAATTTCATCAAATGAATAACAAAGACTCAATTTATGTTCCAGGTTGGGATTGCCATGGTTTACCTATAGAATGGAAGATTGAAGAAGAATACAAAAAAAAGAAAAAAAATAAAGATGAAGTTCCAACTAAAGATTTTAGGAAAGAGTGTAGAGAATTTGCAGAAAAATGGATAGGTATTCATAAAAAAGAATTTAAAAGACTAGGAGTTATTGGAGACTGGGAAAATTATTATTCTACAATGAGCTTTGATGCAGAGGCTCAAATTGTAAGAGAGCTTGGAAAATTTCTTTTAGAAGGAAGTCTTTATAGAGGATTTAAACCAGTTTTGTGGTCGACAGTAGAAAAAACAGCACTAGCTGATGCTGAGGTAGAATATAAAGACCATAAATCAAACACCATTTATGCTGAGTTCGAGGTAAAGAAAACAGATAAAGATTTTTTGAAAGGTGCTTCCATTATTATTTGGACAACCACACCTTGGACCATCCCAGCTAATAAAGCTTTGGCATATAATAAAGATATTAATTATTCAGTTTTATCAATTGATAATAAAAAGATTATTGTTGCTGAAAAGTTAGTTAACTCCGTTATAGAAAGTTGTGATTTAGGGCAATTTAAAGTTTTAAAATCTTTTAAAGGCAGTGAATTTAAAAAAACAGTATGTTCACACCCCTTTAAAAACTTGGGCTATAAATTTGATGTCCCAATGTTTGAGGCCAGTTTCGTAACTCTTGAACAAGGCACAGGAATTGTTCATTGCGCTCCTAGTCACGGTCCAGATGATTTTAATTTATGTCTTAAACACGGAATTAAAGCTATCGAAACAGTCAATGATGATGGCAGATATACAAAAAATATACTTGTTTTTGAAGGAACACATGTTTTTAAAGCAGATGAAATTATTATAAAAAATTTACAAGAACAAAAAAATCTTTTGGGTAGCGGTACTTTGGTTCATAGCTATCCTCATTCTTGGAGATCGAAAGCACCTCTTGTGCATAGAGCAACACCACAATGGTTTATTTCAATGGAAAGTCATAAATTAAGAAAGAAAGCGCTAGACTCTATTGATCAGACAGCATTTTATCCAGAAAAAGGAAAAGCCAGGATAAGAGCCATGATTGAAACTCGACCTGATTGGTGTATTTCTAGGCAGAGATCATGGGGAGTTCCATTACCAATTTTTATAAATAAAAAAACAAATGAGCCGTTAAGAGACATCGATGTTGTAGAAAACATAGCAAAGATTTATGAAAAAGAAGGATCTGATTGCTGGTTTTATGATGATCCACAAAAATTTTTAGGAAAAAAATATAAAAAAGAGGATTTTATAAAATCAAAAGATATAGTTGAAGTTTGGTTTGATAGTGGTTCAACACACTCTTTTGTTCTAGAGAAAAGAAAAGATTTAAAATGGCCCGCCTCTATGTATCTCGAAGGTTCAGATCAACACCGGGGCTGGTTCCACTCTTCTCTTCTGGAGTCGTGCGGAACCAGAGGTAGAGCTCCTTTTGACAGTATCTTATCTCATGGTTTTGTTGTTGATGGAAAGGGAATGAAAATGTCAAAATCATCAGGTAATATTATTTCGCCAGAAGAAATTTTAAAAAAATATGGCGCAGACATACTTAGATTATGGGTGGCATCTTCAGATTATGCTGAGGATTTGAGAATAGATCATTCCATACTAGAACAAAACGCAGAATCTTATAGAAAAATAAGAAATACTTTTAGATTCATATTAGGAAATTTAAAAGATGATTTTAACCCAAAAGATTTTAATAAAATAAAATACCAAGACTTTCCTGAACTTGAAAAATTAATTTTACACAAACTCTTTGTGTTGGACTTGGAAATTAAAAGTAATTTTAAAAATTATAATTTTCATAAATTACAGAAAAATCTTTTAAATTTTTGTGCTCTTGATCTATCTTCATTTTACTTTGATATAAGAAAAGATGTTTTATATTGTGATGACTTAAGTTCAAAAAAAAGAAAATCCTGCGTAGATTTGCTTAACATAATTTTAGAATGTTTGATAAAATGGTATGCTCCAGTTCTTTCATTTACAACTGAGGAAATTACTGAATTAGCCCAAAAAGGAAAGAAAACAAGTATACACGAGGAAAACTTTCCTGAAATTCCAAATGATTGGAAGAATGAAACTTTATTTAAAAAGTGGGAAAAACTCTTAGCAGTACGACAAAAAGTTAATGTTGCGATAGAGGAAAAAAGATCAAATAAAATTATTGGCTCAAGTCTAGAGGCAAATGTTGAAATTGCTTTGCCACAAGAAGAGTTTGATCTTTTAAAAGAAATAGATGCAAAAGAATTATTTATTACATCAAATGTAGTTCAAAATATTTCTAAAATAAAAGATATTTCTGTAATTGTAAACAAAGCCAAGGGCACAAAATGTATTAGATGTTGGAAGATAGTTGAGTTAATTAAAGATGAAAAGTGTTCTAGATGCTCCAAAATAAAATAAATTTAAAAAAAATTGATCTATATAGTTTTGTAGTAATTTTGATAATATTTGCAATAGATAGATTTTCAAAAATATATGTTATTGATTTAATTCAATTAAGTGGAGGAGAAATATTTTTAAACAATTTTTTAAATTTAACTCTAAATTGGAACACAGGTATAGCATTTGGACTACTTAGTTCTGATGCGAATTTATTGTATCATTCAGTTTCTGCCTTAATTTTGTTAATAATTATTTATTTAATATACTTAATGGTAACCTCAGATAATCTTGGAAAAATTATAATATCTTTTATAATAGGTGGAGCCGTAGGAAATTTATACGATAGACTTACATATTATGCAGTTCCAGATTTCATTGATTTTCACGTAAAAAATTTTCATTGGTTTACATTTAATATGGCAGATGTTTTTATTTCTATTGGAATTTTTGCTATAATACTAAAAGAATTTTTATTTAACAAAAATACATGAGAGTTATAAAATTATTAAATCTATTGTTTCTTTGCATTCTTTTACAGAACTGCCAGGGGTTAATGTCAGGAAAAAAAACTACTACAGACGAATTTTTAGTAAAAAAGAAAGACCCATTAATATTACCTCCTAAAATGGATGAACTACCATTACCTAAAAGCAAGAAAGATCTGGAGAAAAAAAATTCTGTATTATCTGCATTAGGGGCTAAAGAAGAAAGTGGCAAAGTCACTTCTGATCTAGAAAAAATGATTTTAAAAGAATTAAATAAAAAAAGATAAATGTTTTCATTTAAAGTACTTCAAAATGAAATAATTAGAAAAAAGGATTTATTAAAATCTTTTACCTCCAAAGAAAAATACAATTTTGACTTTAAAAAGTTTAGTAAATTTAAAAAATTCAAGACCGTTATTATTATTGGAATGGGTGGATCTATACTTGGATCGAAAGCAATTTATACTTTTTTTAAACACAAAATTAAAAAAAAATTTATATTTGTAGATAATCTTGACCAAATTTTCTTAAGAAAAATTGAAAAAGAAAATAAATTAAATAATGCACTTTTTGTTGTAATATCAAAATCCGGAAATACTATAGAAACATTAATAAATGCAAGCTATTTTAAAAAATTCTTTAAGACAAATAATGTAATTTTTTTAAGTGAAAATAAAAAAAACGTTTTACGCAATTTTGCAAAAGGAAAAAAATTTACTTTTGTAAATCACAATCCTAATATTGGAGGAAGATTCTCAATATTTTCGGATGCAGGAATGCTTCCTGTTTATTTAATGGGTTTAAATCCTTTAAAATTTAAAAAAAATTTAATGAGTTTTTTTAAAAATAAAAAAAAAGTAATGAAGTTTTTAAATCATATTTCAAAAATTGATAAAAAAAATCTTAAAGTTTTAATTTTATTCAGTTATGTCCCAGAATTAAAAGATTTCTTATTTTGGTGCCAACAACTTTTAGCAGAAAGTCTAGGCAAGAATAAAAAAGGTTTTATGCCAGTTATATCAGAGGGGCCAAAAGATCATCATAGCTTATTGCAGTTATATTTAGACGGACCCAAAGATAAAATTTACTACGTATTCAGCTCAAAAATTAGTAGCAAATTAAAAATAAATTGTAGTTATTTTGGAAAGGAAACGAATTTTATAAATAGAAAAAAATTTAGCCATGTAAAAGAATCACAAAAAAGAGCTTTTGTAGAAGTTCTTAAAAAAAACAAAATTCCATATAAAGAAATTATTCTTAAAAAGTTAGATGAGGAAACTTTAGGACAATTATTTTTTATATTTATTATGGAAACGTTAGCTTTAAGTAAAATTATGAATGTAAATCCTTATAACCAACCAGCAGTAGAAATGGTTAAAGTATTTACTAAAAAATTTTTAAATTAAAAAATTTCCAAAAAAGATTTCCGAGCGACCGTATATTCTAGACTCAATTATATTTAAATATTTAGATAAACGTTTGTCGGAGTTTTTTTCTCTATGTACTATAAAAATATGTTTTTTATCAAAAAAATTTTTTTCTCTTATTTTTTTTATAACCTCATAGTAATTCTCATCCTTATATGGAGGGTCAAGAAAAATAATATTAAATTTTTTTTTTAGTGAATTTTTTTTAAAAAATTGTAAAATATCCATTTCTACAACTTCTACACGTTTATTAACATTAAAGAACTCAATATTTTTTTTTAAATTAGACTTAGCTTCAGGATCTTTCTCAAGAAAAAGAACAAAAGAAGCTTCACGTGATAAACTCTCTAAACCAAAGGATCCTGAACCAGAATATAAATCTAAAACTTTTGAGTTTTTTATTTGAATGTCAATATTTTTTGAGTGGTCTAATATATTAAATATACTCTCTTTTACGCTATCTTTTAATGGTCTTGTTTTTAAATTTTTTGGAAAAAAAAGTTTTCTATTTTTAAATTTTCCGCTAATTATTCTCATCGATTGCTCTCCAACCTATATCTTTTCTAAAGAAACCATCAGACCAATTAATTCTTTTTAAATTAAGTATAGACTGATCTCTAGCATCCTTTAATTTATCTGATAAGGAAGTCGAGTTAAGGACTCTTCCTCCAACCGAGAATATTTTATTTTCTTTTTCATAAGTACCTGCATGAAATATCTGATTATATTTATTAGATTTTATTAATGAAAGATTTTTAATTTCTTTATTTTTTTTATAATTTCCTGGATAACCTTCAGAACATAAAACAATAGTTATAGATTTTTTATCATCCCAATCTATTTTTAATTTTCTCAAATTATTACTTGTCGCATGATCTATTATATCCACGAGATCAGTTTTTAATCTCATCATCAAAACTTGGCATTCAGGATCACCCATTCTAATATTATATTCTATCAAGTAAGGCTCACCGTTATTAATCATTAATCCCGCATACAAAAAACCTTCGTAAGAATGATTCAGTTTTTTTAAGGCGTTAAGAGTAGGTTCGATAATCTTGTTTTTTATTTTTTTTTCAATTTCATCATTTATTAATGCTGCAGGCGAATAGGCGCCCATCCCCCCTGTGTTTGGACCAGTATCTCCCTCACCAACTCTTTTATGGTCTTGAGCTGAACCAAAAAATTTAAATGAATTTTTGTCTGTTATTACAAAGTAACTAATTTCTTCTCCTTCAAGAAATTCTTCTAAAACTACTTTTTTCGAAGATTTGAATTTTCCATTCAATATTTCTTTTATTTTTTCTTTGGCATCTTCTAAAGTTTTGCAAATTGATACACCTTTTCCGGCTGCTAAACCGTCAGCTTTTACAACAATTGGAACACCATTTTTTTTTACAAAATTTTCTGCATCATCTAAATTTTCAAAAATTCCATAATCTGCTGTAGGAATATTGTTTTCTTTACACAGGTTCTTCATAAATGCTTTCGAACCCTCTAATTGTGAAACAAATTTATCAGGACCAAAAACTTTAATTGATTTCTTTTTTAAAAAATCTACTATTCCATCTACTAATGGCTGCTCTGGTCCGACTATTACAATATCTATTTTTTTTTCCCTAACAATTTCATAAATTGCCTGAAAATTATTAATATCTTCTTCTATATTTTCTGCTATTTTTTTGGTGCCAGCATTACCTGGAATACAAATAAGTTTTTTTAACTTTTTTGATTGATATAGCTTGTAGCAGATCGCATGCTCTCGTCCACCGCTTCCTATAACTGCAAAATTCATATAATGTAGAAACTGAAAATAAATTAACATGAACGGAAACAAAGCAAAACTTAAATTTCTGCCAAATCGTTTTGAAATTATTGAGAGTGGAGACTATGTTATTTGTGCAGTTTCGGGAAAAAAGATACCTATTAATAAGTTATTATATTGGAATGTAGATTTACAAGAAGCTTACTATTCTGCAAAGGAGGCTACATTTAGATATAAAAATAAAAAAAAGATTTAGCTATTTCCATCTGCTGTGTGTCCAAATCCATTGACCAGGATTTCTCAAAATCATTTTTTCAATCACTTTATTGATTTCTATTGTAATTTTTTTCTTATCATTCTCCACATCATTAGTTTTTTCAATTTTTACTTGGTCCAAAATCTCCATTTTAAAAGTATTGTCATTTTTTCTTTCTAAATAAATTGGAAAGATTTTTAGATTAAATTTTAAAGCTAATTGAGCCGGTATTGTTGTAGTATGGGCAAATTTACCAAAAAAAGGATATCTATCAGACTCACCCACTCTTTGATCTACCATTAGAGCAACACTGTGTTTATTTTTAACAAAATCTAATATTTTTCTGGTTCCTTTTAGACCTTTTTTTATTTGATTTTTACAAATATATTTTTTTCTTAAATATTCCATCAATGGATTTAAAAAAAAATTATTTAGAGGCCTATAAATTGCAGCTAAGTTTATTCCCTTTTTTTCAAGTTCCATTGCCATCAATTCGAAATTTCCAAAATGACCTGATATAAAAATCATTGGCTTATCAATTTTAATATCTTCTGATAATTTATCCCATCCTAAAATTTCTATATGTTTTTTTTTAAATTGGTTAAAACGAAATTTTTTTAGAAACATATATTCTGCTAATATTTGACCATAGTTAGACCACATAGATTTCATCGTATAATTTATATCTGTGTCGTTATATTCTTTAAAAACGTTTAAAAAATTTTTTCTTATAATTTTTTTTCCTCTAAAAAAATATCCAGTTTTAACCAATAAAAAAGAAGAAAATTTTCTTGCCAAATTTATACCTAGAATTTTAAACAACAAAAACAAAGTGTATATAAAAAGTGCCTCAAAAAAGTATTTAAATAATTTCATTTTATTACCTCAGTTACTTCTCTGATAAATTTATTTTCATCTTCAAATTTTATTTTGATTGGCAATACTCCAAATCTTTTTCTTCCATATTGACTTATTCTTAAGTAATCCTTTTCAGTAGTAACTAGTTTTGCTTTATATTTTTCTTCTAAATTAAATAAATTTTTAATTTCTTTTTCTGTATAATCGTGATGATCAGGAAAACTTAATTCTTCAACAACATTTAAATGGTGCTCTTTCATTAGACTGAAAAAATTGTCTGGATTCCCTATCCCAGCGAATGCTATTAATTTTTTATTTTTAAATTGATCGATTTTCTCAAAAAAATATTTAAAGTAAAAAAATTTGAGATCTGAATTGCTTTTCTTTAATTTGTTTTCAAAATTTAAATCTTTTGATCCATTTATCAATACTATGTTGCAATATTTTAATGAAGCTAAATTCTCCCTTAATGGTCCGGCAGGTATCGTTTGACCATTTCCTATTTTTTGTCTGGTATTAAAACAAATAATGTTTAATTTTTTATTAAAAGATAGATCTTGGTAACCATCATCTAAAATTATTAAATCAAATTTTTTTTCTATAGCTTTTTTTATTCCTTCACTTCTTTCTTTACATAGTATTGTTTTACAGTATTTATTTAAAAGCTCTATCTCGTCTTTTTGATTTTTATAATTCTTTTTTATTATAACTGGATTTTTTTTTTCTTTAAAAAATTCAAAAATTTTAATTGCCAAAGGAGTTTTGCCAGTCCCTCCAATATATATATTACCTACACATATTATTGGAACATTGAATTTTTTTTTAGTAATAAAAAATTTTTTAATAAATATTAATAACTGTAAAAAATAAGAGATTGGTAATAAAAATATTGAAAAAAAGGTTTGGTGTTTTGTATCCCAAAATTTTGGTTTATTTATATTCATTTGATAAATTGCTCATATTCTCTTATAACATTTTTAAATATTTGATCACTATAAGAGCTTAATATTTCTTGCCCTTTTAATCTATTTTTTGTGTCCAAATTAATCTTTTGAGCTATCTTTTCTGCCAAAGTTTTTTCATCATAAATTTTCTCAGATATTTTTTGATTATCTAAATAATCATAAATCTCCTGAAAATTTGATACATAAGGACCATGAAATATATTACATCCTAATTTTGCAGCATCTATCGGATTTTGACCGCTATCATTTTTTAATTTTTTCAATAAAGATTTACCTATAAAGACATTTTTTGACTCTTTGAGGTATTTAATTACAGAGCCATAATAATTAACCAATATAATTTCAGCTTCATTTTTAATACTGTCGTTTTGATTTTTTATCTGAATCTTAAAACCCATTTTACTTAATTCTATAAATATTTTTTTTACTCTATTAATATGTCTTGGAATTATTATTGTCTTTACTTTTTGATTACTTTTTTTAATAAAGGAATGAACTTTTGCACATATCATTTCTTCCCCAGCATGTGTACTTACAGCGCACCAGGTATTTTGTTTTAAGTCTAATTTTGGAAAATCATCTTTTTGAATATTGATATTTGAGCAAAATTTAATATTTCCAAAATAACTAATATTTTTAACATTAAAAAATTTCAAAAAATCAACTGTCTCTCTATTCGAGGATATTGATAATGTAATACATCCGAAAATTTCATTTGCAAAATTCTTTACAACTTTCCATCTGTTAAAAGTTTTTTTAGTTATACGTGCATTTATAAGAATTAATGGAATATTACTATTTTTAATTTCTAGAAAAAAATTTGGCCAGATCTCAGAGTCTACAAAAGATGCAACATTTGGTTTCCACTTTTCTAAAAAGTCTTTAACTAAATATTTATTGTCAAAAGGTAAAAACTGATGAGAAATTCTTTTATTTTCGCCATACTTTTTTTTAAATTCATGGAATGAAGTAATAGTAACTGTTGATATTAAAAAATTATATTTTTCATTTTTATTTAAAAGGTGGTCTACTAGAGGCAAAATACTGTTAAATTCTCCTATACTTGCTGCATGAAACCAAAGCATAGGCTCTTTTGACTTTTTTAAATTGGTTTTGAAAATTTTCTCTTTATACTTTGTTTTGTGCTCTTTACCAATGAATTTTCTCAAATAAATCAGTAAACAATACGGTATATAAAAAAAATTTATTAAAAAGTTATATAAAACTTTTAGCATTATCAAATTACTTGTTTACTATATAGACTCTCATAATCTTTTGATGTTTTTAAAAGGTGATCATGTTTTCCGGTTCCTACGATATTTCCATCTTTCATTACAACTATGTTGTCAGCTTTTTTAATAGTAGATAATCTGTGAGCAATTACTAAAGTAGTTCTATTTTTTGTTAAATTAAATATCGCATTTTGAACTTTTGACTCTGAGTCAGCATCTAAAGATGATGTTGCTTCGTCAAGCAAAATTAAAGGAGCATTTTTCAAAATTGCTCTTGCAATTGAAAGCCTTTGCTTTTGTCCGCCCGATAAACGAACACCATTTTCACCAATCACTGTTTGATATTTTTCAGGTAATACATTAATAAACTCATCCGCAGCAGCAAGTTTACATGCATTTGCAACATCTTCCTTTGATGCATCAAATCTTGCATATTTAATATTATTTTCAACAGTATCATCAAACAATATTATGTCTTGACTAACTAATGATATGTTTTTTCTAAGAGAAAACAATGAAACTTCATTTATATTTTGATTGTCTATAAAAATTTCTCCCTTTTGTTGTTGATAAAATCTAGGAATTAAATTCATAATTGTACTTTTTCCAGCACCACTATGACCAACTAAAGCGGTAATTTTTCCTCCTTCAATATTCAGATTTATATTTTTTATTGCACTATCTTTAGCTGTTTTGTATTGAAAACTGACATCATTAAATTGTATACCTGCATTTTTAATTTTTATATTTGGAAATTTTTTCTCATCTTTAATCTGAATTTTTTCATCTATAAGTTTAAATATTCTTTCAGCCGCGGCTGTACCTTGGTAAACTGACATGTTTAGAGTGGCTAATGATCTAACAGGTTGATATGAAAGCATCATTGCAGCTAAAAAAGAAAAAAAGTTATTAATTCCTATCTCTCCTTGTGCAATTAAAAAACCCGCAAAGTATATGAATCCAGCTATCATAATACCGGTTAGGGTTTCCATTATAGGAGTGGCTCTTATCAAAATAGTTCCAATTTTTATTTGTTTGTCAGCTAAGTCTTTAATAGCTAATTTTGATTTTTCTTCCTCTATTTTCTCTCGTTGATAAATTTTGATAATTTTAGAGCCTTTCAAAATTTCAGTGAGTAAAGTAGTAAAATTTCCTGACGAAACCGCGCTTTGAGTTGTTGCTTTGCCCATTCTTTTTCCAAGTGATTTTGCAAAAAAACCTGCCAAAGGAATCATTAAAATAGCAAATAAAGCTAGTTTCCAATTCTGATAAAACATCACACCTAATAAAGTTACAAGAGTCAAACTATCTTTCATTAAGTTTAAAAAACCTGTGCTAATTAAACTTTGAATTTGACCAACGTCGTATAAAAAACTTGATATGTACTTACCTGAATGTTTTGACTCTAGGCTTTGTGTATCAGAAAGCAAAATATGACCAGCCATTTCATTTTGTATTTTTTCTAATACTCTAAAACCTAATACTATTACAAAGTACCTAGCAAAATAAAGAGAAACACCTTTAGCTGCGAATACAATTATGATTGCAATTGGGATTATAGCTGCATACGTCCTATTGTTTTCAACAAATATTTTTTTTACTGCTGGATCAAGTAACCACGCTATTGCCGATGTTGTACCTGCTACAATTACAGAAAGTAAGAGAGCAGAGATAATTCGCCAAAAATGTTCTCTTACATAGTTTTTGTATAATCTTTTTAAATAAAATTTAATTTGTTTAATTTCCATTTATTTAAAAACTAATTGTAAATAATAACAAAAATATTAAAAACCCAGAATAATTATTTAATTTAAAAGCTTTCAAACATGCTTCTGAATTATTTTTGCTGTAAATTTTCATTTGATAAATTAAACTAATTATGAAAAACATAAAAAAAATTAAAAAATAATTTACCTCCAAATTCGTTGCAACAAAACATATAAGCATTGAACTTATGAAATAACAACTTCCTATGAACAAATTTAGATTATTTTTAAATTTAATTGCTGTTGATTTCATTCCAATTACTTCATCGTCTGAAGCATCCTGTAACCCATAAATCGTGTCATATCCTAGTGTCCAAAATATGGCTCCAAAATATAAAAGTATTGGTAAATATGAGAGTTCATTATTGATAGAAGTCCAAGCCATAATGATTCCCCAATTAAATGTAAAACCCAAGAAGAGCTGAGGCCAATAAGTAAATCTTTTCATAAATGGATAGCTAAATGCAAATATCATTGAAAAAATTCCAAGACAAATAGTTAAGAAATTAAATTGTATTAAAATAATAAAAGCTAATAAGCACAGAACAAAAACATAAATCCAAGCTAAATTTTTACTCAAAGATCCAGATGCGATAGGTCTATTCTTTGTCCTTAAAACTTTTTGGTCTATTTTTTCATCCACTATATCATTTACAATACATCCCGCACTCCTCATCAAAACTGAGCCGCAGAAAAAAAGAAAAAGGTAATACATAAAAACATCAAAATCTTTTCGGAAATAATGCGCAAGTGACAAACCCCAACTACAAGGCCAAAATAACAACATAAAGCCAATAGGTTTGTTCAGCCTTGTTATATTGATGAAGTTTTTTAGATGTGCAGACATTATTAGTTCTTGTAAATATCAAACACCGAATACATAATCAATTTGATTCGAAATGAATATAGATTACACCGTTACCGCACTAATGTTTCCAGCTATACCTCTTATTATGACAGTTTATAGTAATAGGTTCCATACTTTGAGTGCATTAATTAGAAAATTACACGACGAACATGTTTTTGAAAAACATATTCCTCCCGAGTGGGAAAAACAGCTAAAAAACTTAAGCCAAAGAATTAATTATTTGAAATATGCTATCGGAGCAGCAAGTTTGGGATTTTTGTTTAATATGCTGACAGTACTTGGGCTGTATTTAGAAACAGTCTTGCTTGCAAGGCTAATATTTGCCACTTGCTGTATATCAATGATTATTTCAATACTGTTATTTTTATTAGAAATTTTTCTTTCAACACATGCGTTAAAATTACATTTGTCTGATATGAAAATTGATGGAAAATAATATTTATGAAAATTAATGCAATTAGGGCCTTTATAATAGCTTCAGTAGTAATAATTCTTTTATATGCATTAGGATTGTTTTTACCTATAATCATTGCTTCGAATTAAAAAATGTTTGCTAAACCAGTTATACTTATAGTTATATTGATTTTACTACTGGCATTTTATCTTGTAATTAGATTAGGTGCGGGAAAGAAAAAAGATATAGATGAATCGAAAAATCTAACAAGATATCTTTTTGGTGTACGTATATTAATAATTGTACTAGCGATTGTTGCTATAATTTTATGGTTTATTCTTTAAGTTTTTAGAATAAACTAATTTTCCAAACTCATTTTTCTCTTTGTATGACTGCTCAAAAGTTTTTAGTTGACTGTCACTCATTCTACTTTTCAGGATATTTAAATTTTCTTTTTTCCAATTGTTAGTAGTACTTAGTTCTTTCCATATTTTTTTTTCTTTGTTTGTTCGAGCACACCCATAACAATATCCACTAATTGGGTTATTTTTACAAATGCTAATACACGGGCTAATTATTTTACTATTATTCATTAGGAATTAATAAAGCTGGTCCTAAAATTTTTCTATCTTCTAAATCTTCATGAGCTTTCCTTGCATCAGATAATAGATATTCTTTAAATATTTTAATTTTTATTTTTCCATATTTAATTGAGTCAAAAAGCATATTCGCGCCTTCTTGAAGTTCATTTCTATCACTTACATAATTTGTAAGTGCTGGTCTTGTAAAAAAAAGGCTTTTTGCTGCTATATATTTTTTTACGTTAATCGGATCTAATGCTCCAGATGAATTTCCAAAAGAAACCATCATCCCTCTTGGTTTTAAACAATTAATAGATTTTTCAAAAGTTTCCTTTCCAACGCCATCATAAACCACGCCAAGTCCTTTATTATTAGTTATTTCAAGAACTTTTTTATCAAAACTCTCCTTATTGTAATTTATTATAAAATCACACCCATTTTTTTTTGCAGCATCTATTTTACTATCCGAACCAACTGTTCCTATTACTTTACAACCAATACTTTTTGCCCACTGGCAGAAGATTTGGCCAACACCTCCGGCTGCTGCATGAAAAAGAATAGTCTCGCCAGCGCTAACTTTATAAGTTTTAAACAAAAGATAATGCACTGTTAAACCTTTCGTCATTGTGCTTGCTGCAATTTTATGAGTTATTCCATCTGGCACCTTAACAGCAATTTTTTCTGGTATAACTCTTTCATCAGAATATGAACCTAATGGAGGTGCAGCATAAGCAACATGATCTCCTTTAGAAAAATTTTTAACTTGTGACCCTACTTCCTCAACTATTCCAGCACCTTCCATACCTATTCCGCTAGGAAGTTTAAGTGGATAAAGGCCAGATCTATGATAAGTATCAATGAAGTTTAGTCCAATAGCTAAATTTTTTATTCTAATATCTTTTGATTCCAAAGATTTAACTTTAGTATCGATTAATTCTAAAACTTCTGGACCGCCGTGTTTATTAATTATAATTGATTTTGGCATTAATATTTAGCGAAATTTCCATTTTTATAATCTTCTACTGCTTTAATTATTTCTTCTTTCGTATTCATAACGAATGGACCACCTCTAGCTATAGGTTCTCCAATTGGTTTTCCAGCAATAAATAAAAATTCACTTTTTTCATTAGCTTTTACAATTAATCTATCACCTTTGTTTAGTAAAATTAATGTTGAATTTTTTATTTTTAGATGTTTTTTTTGACCAATTTTTAATTCTCCATTTAAGAAATAAATAAATGAGTTGTGATCCTGTGGGATATTAATTTTAAAGTCCTTATTTTTGTTTAGAATTACATGTAAATAAATTGGTTTAACATTATGGTTTTTTTCAGGACCTTCTTTATCTTGAAATTTTCCAGCAATTATTTTAACAATTTTTTCTTTATCCTTATAAATTCCTAATTGGTTGTGTTTAATATAATGGTACTCAGGTTTATTCATCTTTAACTTTGCCGGCATATTTATCCAAAGCTGAAAACCAAGTAATTGTCCGGTAGACATTGCTGGCATCTCTGAGTGAATAATACCCCTTCCGGTTTTCATCCATTGTATATCTCCTGCTTTCATTTTGCCTTTAGATCCCATACTATCTTCGTGCTGAAATTCACCTTTTAACATGTAGGTAACTGTCTCAATACCCCTGTGTGGATGAGGGGGAAAACCCGCAACATAGTCATCTTTGTTATCAGATCCAAATTCATCTAACATTAGAAATGGGTCAATATAGTCTACCTCAGATGTGCCTATGCTTCTTTTAAGTTTAACACCAGCACCATCAGAGGTCTCTATTGGTTTTACAATTTTTTTAATTTCTATAGCAGACATTTAAATAGACTATCATAAAATAATATTTAAAATAGTTCTTTTTGATCGCATGAATTCAAAAGTAAGATTATATTTTTCTGATAGATTGACATCTGGAGAAGTTTTAAACCTTTCAGAAAATCAATCTCATTATGTTAAAAATGTTATTAAATTGAAACAAGGTGATAAAATTTCTCTATTTAATTCTTTAAGTGGTGAGTGGGATGCTAGAATTCTTGCTCATGGCAAGAATTTAACTGAATTCAAAGTAGAAAAACAATCAAGACCGCAAATTGATAATAGTAACTTGTGGTTAGCATTTTCTCCAATAAAAAAAATTTCACAAGATTTAATGTTACAAAAAACTACAGAACTTGGAATACAAAAATTTATTCCAATTTTATGTGAGCGAAGTGTGGTAAGAGAAATAAATATTGAAAGGGCAAACAAAATTGTAATTGAAGCCAGCGAACAATCAAACAGAATATCGGTACCAGAAATTTTAAAAATTCAAGGTTTAGAAAATTTTCTAAAAAACTTTCCTGATAATGGGAATATTATTTTTTGTGATATTAATTGTGAAAAAAATGATCTGAAAAATGTTTTATCAAAGAAAAACCCTATTTGTATTCTAGTTGGTCCAGAAGGAGATTTTACTGAGAATGAGAGACAATCAATAGTTGATCATAAAAAAGCTATTTCTTTATCATTGGCTAGAAATATTCTACGCGCAGAAACAGCAGCTATAGCAGCGAGCACAATTTTAAGTTTTCAATTAAATTTTAAGTAATTTCTCCTTTAAATTAAAGCAGAATTTGCCCTTGCAAAAGTGTCGCAAAACCTTATTAAACATGCATTAAGTGTTTATATATAGTAAATTCAAATTATGAGTACTTCATATTCTTTATTGTTAGGACTAGTTATTTTTTTGGTCTTATTTATTTACTTTGTTTTTTTTTCGGTTTCTTTAAGACTTGAAAAAAATGAAAACAAAGCTGAAATAGCTGTTAAAAGAAAATCAGTACCTTTTAGGTGGAAAAATTTAATTGATCCAAAAAATAAAAAAATGGGTGTTATAGATTTAGGTAACCACATTCTTATTGCTGGTGTAATACTTTTTGGAATCTTTATTATAGTAAACGCATAAAATGATAGTAGCACTTAGCATATTTTTAATAACTATTGGATCGATCGCTTTCCATTTTTGGTCTCCATGGTGGTGGACAGATGTTGCATCAAATTGGGGAGGTATGGACGACACTATAATATTAACATTTTGGATAACAGGTTTTGTTTTTGTAGCCATATGTTTTTTTGTTGCTTACTGTGTTTGGAAATATAGCTACAGAAAAGATAGAAGAGCTGAATATAAACCGGAGGATAAAAAGTTAGAAAGTAGATTAACTTGGATAACTTCCATAGGAGTAGCTGCTTTATTAGCTCCAGGTTTAGTCGTGTGGAATAATTATGTCACTGTTCCTGAGAATGCATACAAAGTCGAAGTTTTTGCTTATCAATGGGGATGGAAATATAGACTTCCTGGTGATGACGGAATATTAGGCAAAACTGATATTAAATATATTAATGATGATAATCCTTTTGGTTTAATATTAGAGGACCCCAATGGAAAAGATGACCGATTAGTTGATGGACAAGAACTGCACTTATTAATAGATCGTCCAGTTAAGTTCGAATTAAGAACAATAGATGTCCTTCATAATTTTTATGTTCCTCAATTTAGAGGGAAGATGGATATGGTTCCTGGAACAATAACTTATTATTGGCTAACCCCAACAAGGACAGGAGATTTCGAAGTTCTTTGTGCAGAATATTGTGGAACAGGACATTATGCTATGAGAGGTCGTGTAATAGTGGATAAAGAGAAAGATTATAAAAAATGGGAAGCAAAACAGATAACTTTTGAAAAAATGTTAGCAAAAACTAAACAAAATGACAATTTGCAGCTAGCAAAAACAACTAAATGAATTATAAAAAGGTAAAATAAATGTCAGATGAATATGAACATAAATTAGAGGCCAAATCAGAATACGTTTCTGACGCTTCTTCTGTTAGTACGCCAGATATTGATGCAGTTCCTGAAGCTGAACTTCCAGATCAGGATCTTTATCACTCGCATAGCTGGTGGACAACTTATGTTTTTTCTCAAGATGCCAAGTATATTGGTATTCAATACGCTCTCACAGCAGTAGGCACTGGTCTTTTAGGTTTGGTTTTATCTTGGATAATGAGAATACAATTAGCGTTTCCGGGTTTAGGCTGGCTTGATCCTGCAGCTTATTATCAATTTGTTACTATGCATGGAATGATCATGGTAATTTATTTGTTAACAGCTTTATTTTTAGGTGGATTTGGAAATTTATTAATACCTCTTATGTGTGGATCAAGAGACATGGCCTTTCCTTATGTGAACATGTTGAGCTATTGGGCATTTGTCGTAGCAGTTTTAGTTTTGCTAGCAAGTTTTTTTGTACCAGGAGGTCCTACTGGAGCCGGATGGACACTTTATCCCCCTCAAGCAATTACCGCAGGAACACCAGGAAGTGATATGGGAATTATTTTAATGCTAATCTCTTTAATACTATTTGTTGCAGGTTTCACTATGGGAGGACTAAATTACATAATTACAGTTTTACAATTAAGAGCCAGAGGAATGACTTTGATGAGATTACCACTTACAATTTGGGGAATTTTTACTGCCACTGTTCTTGCAATGCTAGCTTTCCCAGCCTTGTTAGTTGGTTGTTTAATGATGACATTAGATAGTTTACTTAAGACAAGTTTCTTTATGCCTGCAATGCAATCGCTTGGCGAAACGCTGAGTTATGACGGAGGAAGTCCAATTTTATTTCAGCACCTATTTTGGTTTTTTGGTCACCCAGAAGTATATATTGTTGCTTTACCTGCATTTGGAATAGTCTCAGATTTGTTATCTGTTCATGCTAGAAAAACAATTTTTGGTTATCGAATGATGGTTTGGGCAATTGTTGGTATTGGTGCATTGAGCTTCTTCGTTTGGGCTCACCACATGTATGTTAGTGGAATGAACCCTTGGTTTGGTTTCTTTTTTGCAACCACGACCTTGATTATTGCCGTTCCAACCGCCATTAAGGTTTACAACTGGATACTAACTTTATGGAGAGGAAATATTCAATTGTCTTTACCAATGTTATTCTCATTAGGCTTCATAGTTACATTTTTAAATGGTGGATTAACTGGATTATTTTTAGGAAATGTTACTGTTGATGTGCCTTTATCAGACACTTATTTTGTAGTTGCTCATTTCCATATGGTTATGGGTATTGCACCAATACTTGTGGTATTCGGAGCAATTTACCACTGGTATCCATTGATAACTGGAAGAATGATGAACGAAACTTTAGGAAAAATTCATTTTTGGGTTACATTTATAGGTTCATACGCGATTTATTTTCCAATGCATTATCAGGGTTTTGTTGGTGTTCCAAGACGTTACTTTGAAATTTATGATAGCCCATATATAGAAACATCTACATTATTGTTAAATCAATTCATAACTATAGCGGCTTTAATAGTAGGAGCTGCTCAGCTTTTATTTTTATATAATTTAATAACTAGCGCTCGTTTAGGCAAGAAAGCTGAAAAAAATCCATGGAAAGCAAACTCTTTGGAATGGCAAACACCTCAAATGCCTCCTGAGCATGGTAATTGGGGTAAAGAGACGCCAAAAGTTTATAGATGGGCATACGATTTCAGTGTTCCTGGTGCTAAAGAAGATTATATTCCGCAAAATCAGCCTCCAAGTGAAATTATAGGAGCGAAAGTTGAGAAAACGTGAGCAAAGAAAAAAGTATTTTTCAATTACTAACTGAAAAACCTTGGGAAAAAGGCCAGATTGAAGCTGATAACAAACACGACGGTCAGACACTAAGTTTAAGCAAATATAAATTGGGTTTAAGAGCAATAATGGTTGTAAGCACTGTTTTGTTCTCTTTGTTTATAGTGGCTTACTCAGATCGAATGTTGGTAAGTGACTGGAAAAACATGCCAGAACCTTGGTTGCTTTGGTTAAACACAGGAATTCTAATTTTAAGTAGTATCGTATTCTATTTAACTGAAAATTATTACAAAAAGGATTTTTACGAAAAAGCGAAAAATGGCTTATATTTTATTGGCTTTTTAGCATACGCTTTTTTAATTGGTCAATTAATAGTTTGGTATCAACTTATGAACACCGGATATTATGCTACCACAAATGTAGCCAATGCTTTCTTCTACTTGTTTACGACTCTGCACGGTCTTCATATAATTGGAGGTATATACTTTTGGGGCAGGACAACTGCAAAATTTTTGAAAAATGATAATGATAAAAAAGTTATAAGTCATCAAATTGAAATTTGCGGAATTTACTGGCATTTTCTTTTAGTGCTATGGATTGTGTTATTTGGTTTAATGTTATCAAGTTAATAAAAGAAGGAGATAATGGCCGACTCATCTTTAGATAAACTTCCAAAAGGTTGGAAAAGTATACCAAACGACTTCGGTTCAGATCAAACAGCTTTTAAAGGAGTTCAATGGGGAAAAGGGATGATGTGGATTTTCCTCTTA
>MDTG01115780.1_pt1 | contig 19822 bp, 18 predicted proteins | sample 811421 | NCBI WGS metagenome assembly MDTG01 (sample SAMN05326645, study PRJNA326480) | marine metagenome | isolation source: seawater | place: Pacific Ocean: South East | collected 2011
CTGTTGAATTATCTTCAGGAAAGTATGTTTGGATATTTGGTGATGATGATTTAATAGTTCCTGGGATTTTGATCAAGATTAAGGAATTTCTAAAAAAATATAATCCCTCTATGGTAATTATGAACAGTAAGTCTTTTAGAGATAAAGAGATTATTGAAGAATATAGGTTACCTAAAGGTTTGAAACCTATCTATGAGATAAATGAGAACGATAAGTTTCTTATTGATTTGGTGGGTTATTTGACTTACGTTGGGGGTATTTTAGTTGATAGAGAACTTTGGATGGCTAATTATGATAAGTCAAAGATAGGTAGTTTCTTTGCTCATATTGCCTGTATAACTGCTATAAAAAATAATAGAACTGCACATTATTTTTCAAGCCCAGCCATCAAGATGCGCTTGGGTAGCCAAACTTGGATTGAAAACTCTTTCCTTATTTGGCATAAGTTATATCCAGAAATAATTTGGGGGCTAAAAAATTATAATTCTAAAGCAAAGAGAAAGGTTATCCATCCAAATCCCCTTAATTCTCTAAAAACAATGATAGCTTCGAGGGCTTATGGCAGATTAACGTTTTATAATTATCAAAAGTTTATATTTCCAGAAAAAAATATTTCAATTAATAATAAAATATTAATATTTTTGATTGCAATCTTACCAAAGCGTTTTTTTAGTTTTTGTTACGTTTATTTTATTCTTTTATTTAAGAAAAATCATTCTATTAATTTTAGCCCTAAATTGGCTTTGTCTCAGTTAAACCAGAGGTAATAATTAAATAGTTTGTTTAATTTTATAAATTATTTATTTTTAATTGATTACTCATTTAAAATTTAAAATAAAACTGAAATTATGCAAGCAGTAATATTAGCAGGAGGGTTAGGAACAAGACTTTCTGAAGAAACTCATCTTAAACCAAAACCGATGGTTGAAATAGGGGGGAAACCTATTTTATGGCATATTCTTAAAATATACAGTCATCATGGTATCAATGAATTTATTATATGTTTAGGTTATAAAGGTTATTTAATTAAGGAATTCTTCGCAAATTATTCTTTACATACAAGTGATGTAACTTATGACTTGCAAAAAGAAAAGATTACTATTCATAGAAGAAAGTCAGAAGAATGGAAGGTTACCTTAGTTGATACTGGAGAAAATACATTAACAGGTGGCAGATTATTAAGAGTTAAAGATTATTTGAAAGAAGAACCTTTTTGTTTTACTTACGGAGATGGAGTTGGAAATATTGATATTAATAAGTTAGTTAATCATCATAATAATTCCAAAAAATTAGCTACTCTTACTGCTGTGCAGCCTCCAGGAAGGTATGGAGCTTTAGAGTTATTAGGAAATTCAGTTAAATCATTTAATGAAAAGCCCTTAGGAGATAATGCTTGGATTAATGGTGGTTTTTTCGTCCTTGATCCATCTGTAATAAAACTAATTAGTGGTGATGAATGTATGTGGGAAGATGAGCCATTAAAAAATTTAGCTGCTAAAGGTGAGTTAAATGCATTTAAACATTTTGGATATTGGCAGCCAATGGATACCTTAAGAGATAAAAAAGTATTGCAAGAACAATGGCTAAAAGGAAAAGCACCCTGGAAAATGTGGCAATGATAGATAAATCTTTTTGGTGTAATCGAAAAGTATTAATTACTGGACATTCAGGATTCAAAGGAAGCTGGTTATCTTTTTGGTTGAAAACTTTAGGAGCAAAGGTTTACGGTATATCTTTGGCTCCCAATACGACACCTTCTCTTTTTAATCAACTAAATTTAGTAGATTTCATTGATGAAAGTCATTTTATTGATATCAGAAATAATTTAGAACTTAATAAAATGATTTTTAGATTGAGACCTGAAGTCGTTTTTCATCTTGCTGCTCAACCTCTTGTTTTAGAGGGTTATAAAAATCCTTTAATGACATGGGAAACAAATTTAATGGGGTCTTTAAATCTCTTAAATTCACTAACAAATTTGCGAAAAAAGTTAGCCTTAATAATGATTACAACTGATAAAGTTTATAAAAACAAAGAATGGAGTTATGGCTATAGAGAACAAGATGAATTAGGTGGACATGATCCATATAGTTCTAGTAAAGCAGCATGTGAAATGGCAATAGATAGTTGGCGATTAAGTTATTGCGAAGCAAAAAATAATGAGGAAACCCTTTTAAGAATAGCCTCAGCTAGATCAGGTAATGTAATAGGTGGGGGTGATTGGTCCAAAGACAGAATTATTCCAGATGCTATAAGATCATTAAATAAAAATTCCGAAATAATTTTAAGGAATCCAAATTCAACAAGACCATGGCAACATGTTTTAGATCCTTTATCAGGATACATATTGTTAGCAGAGAATCTATATAAATATAGCCAGAAACATAATGGAGATTTAATAAATAAGTTTGCTACTTCTTATAATTTTGGTCCAAATATTGAATCTAATAAAAAGGTAATTGAACTTATTGATGAGATATCAAAACACTGGTCTGGATTAAAAGTTGGTAAGACTAATAATAATAATCTTCACGAAGCTAATAGACTTAATTTGCAAACTGACAAGTCTTTTCATTATCTTAAATGGCGTCCAAAGTGGAACTTTGAAAATTCTGTTAAAAGGACAATTGAATGGTACAAAGATACTCATTATAATAAGATTTCGGCATATGAAGCCTGTCTTTTTGATATTGAAGAATATATGCACATATCAAAGTTATAAATGTTTTTTATTCAATGAATATATTAGTTACAGGTGCAACTGGATTTATAGGTTCTCATCTATTGCAAAAACTTGAAAGGAATAGATTTAAAATTTTTGCACTTAGAAGAAATAAAAGTCAAATAATAAAAAACAAAAATATTTTTTGGATTAACAAAGGTTTAGAAGAATTAGATTTAATAGATCTTAAAGATATCGAAACTGTTATTCACCTTGCTTCTGTTGGTGTAAGCCCAAAGATTGCAAGCATTAAAGAATTAGAAGATATTAACGTAAAAGAAAGTTTAAGATTAATTACTTTAGCAAATATTGCTGGTGTAAAAAGATTTATAGCCACAGGAACTTGCTTAGAATATGGAGAAGAAGCTAATAACTGGCTAAAAATACCCCCTGATGCAACTTTAAAACCTCTTTGCTCATATTCTAAAAGCAAAGCAAAAAGTTTTAAATTACTTTATGAATATTCATGTAAAAATGAAATTCAGCTTTTTTATGGACGTATTTTTTCTGCATATGGGGAAGGCCAGTATATAAATAATTTTTGGCCATCACTGAAATTAGCAGCTATTACTGGAAATAATTTTTCTATGACTTCAGGAAATCAAATACGGGATTTTATTAAAGTTAAAGAAGTAGTTCAACACATTTTAAATGCAATATTTAGAAAAGATATTCTTATTGGGAAACCATTAGTTGTAAATATTGGATCAGGGTATGGACAAAGTTTAAAAGAATTTGCTTTGAAAGAGTGGAAAAATTTTGGTGCAAAAGGTGAACTCTTGCCTGGTAAATTGGAGAATAGAACTAATGAAATAAAACAAATGGTTGCTAATATAGAAAACCTAAATATAAAAATTTAAAACATTAATGAAAATATTAATTACTGGTGGTTGTGGTTTTTTAGGTTCAAATCTAGCATCATATTTCCTCAATAATAAAAATCAAGTATATATTATTGATTCTCTAGAGAGGAAAGGAGCCTTAATTAATCTCAATTGGCTAAAATCTCAATCTGGAAATCAACAATTAGTTTTTTTAAAAAGTGACATCGTAAATACAAATGCTATTAATTCATTTTTTAAACAAAATGCACCATTTGACTTTATTTGTCATGTTGCAGGGCAAGTAGCTATGACAACGTCAATAAATAATCCAAGAAAAGATTTTGAAACTAATGCCTTAGGAACTTTTAATATTCTTGAATCTGCCAGGGAATTTTCTCCCAAATCATTAATAGCTTATAGCAGTACAAATAAAGTTTATGGAGATTTAGATTGGGTAGAAACAATAGAAGATGATAAAAGATATAAATATAAAAATGAAATTTATAAAAATGGATTAGCAGAGAATATTCCATTGGATTTCACAACTCCTTATGGATGTTCAAAAGGTTCTGCAGATCAATATGTTAAAGATTGGGCAAAAGTATATGGAATGAAAACAGTTATTTTTAGACACTCTTCGATTTATGGAGGTAGACAATTTGCCTCCGAAAATCAAGGCTGGATTGGATGGTTTTGTCTTAAGGCCTTGGAACAAAAAATTGCTACTACTAATAATAAGGAAATTAAACCATTTACTATTTCAGGTACAGGTAAACAAGTAAGAGATGTACTGCATGCTAAAGATTTAGTGGATTTATATTATTGTGCTTATAAAAATAAAGAATATTTGAATGGCGAAATTTTTAATATTGGAGGTGGCTATAAAAATTCATTAAGTTTGATAGAGTTATTTGACTTTTTAAAAAATGAGCTATCTCTTATAGAATTAAAATTTACAAAAATCAAAAGAAGAATATCCGATCAAGATTGCTTTGTTGCTGATATTAATAAATCAAAAAAAATTCTTAATTGGTCACCAACCATTTCTTATAAACAGGGAATTAGAGAAATGATTTCTTGGTCTAAAAATATATTAGAATCAGAAAAATAATTCATATGAATTTACTTCAAAAAAAATCAATTTTAATTATATGTCCATATCCTAAGAATTGTGCAGCTGGTCAAAGATTAAAGTATGAACAATATATAAGTAGATGGGAAAAACAAGGATATAGAGTTCAAATTTCAAATTTTATGGATAATAATCTTTGGAATATACTATACAAAAAAGGAAAATTTGTTAAAAAATCTTGTGGAATACTAAGAGGTTATATTAGAAGACTTAGAGATATATTTAGTTTAAGAAAATACGATATAGTTTATATATTTATGTGGGTTACCCCTTTTGGCACCACTTTTTTTGAAAGATTGTTTATTTATCTCTCTAAAAAAGTAATTTTTGATTTAGAAGATAACATGTTCTTAAAAACTACTTTAAGAGATAAAAATAGTCCTAATCCTTTTACTATTTTATTTAAAAATCCAAATAAGCAATTAATTCTTACAGAAAAAAGTAATTATGTTATTACTTCATCCCCAGAATTAGAAAAAACTTGTAGTAAAATTAATATCTATAGTAACGCAAAATACATTACATCTTCAGTTGATACAGATAAATTTAAGCCAATTAAAGTTTATAAAAATAAAAAATGTGTAATTGGTTGGACTGGTACTTTCTCTTCTAAACAGTACCTTCAATCAATAGAGGATATTCTTCAAGAATTGGCAAAAATAGTTGACTTTCAGCTGCATATTATTGGTAATTTTGACTATCAATTAGCTGATGTAGATTTAAAAGTAAGTCAATGGTCATTAGAAGAAGAGGTAAAACAAATGCAAACATTTGATCTGGGAATATACCCATTACCAAAAAATAGTTGGGTCGAAGGAAAAAGTGGATTGAAAGCAATTCAATATTTAGCGTTTGGAATCCCTACTGTTGCGACAAATGTTGGAAATACTCCTAATGTAATTACTCATGAAGAGGATGGTTTTCTTGTTGAATCAAGACAGGAATGGCTTTATGCTTTGGAAAAGCTTGTAAAAAATACAGTGTTAAGAAGAGAAATGGGTAAAAAAGCTAGAATTAAAGCGGAAGAAAAATATTCGCAAAATGTTGTTTGCGATTCATATGTTAAAGTTCTTAATCTTTGTGCAGGTAAAAATTTATGAAAAAGATTTATATAGCTGGGGCAGGGGGCATGTTAGGTGATGCTTTTTATAAGATTTTTAAAAATAATTATGAATTGAAATGTACAGATATAGATGTTAATTCGGATTGGCTTAATTTTCTTGATTTTAGAGATAGAAATGCTTATGAAAAGGATGTGTGTGATTTTTCTCCAGATTATCTTTTTCATTTAGGAGCATATACTAACTTAGAATTTTGTGAACTCAATCCAGATCAAACTTACATAACAAATACTTTATCGGTAGAAAATGCAGTAAATATTGCAAATAAATTAGATATTCCAATTCTTTATATTTCTACTGCAGGGATTTTTGATGGGCAACAAGATACTTATGATGACTGGTCTGAACCTAATCCATTAGGTGTATATGCTAGGTCCAAATATATGGGCGAGAAATATGTTCAAAATAATAGTAATAAATATATTATTTGTAGAGCAGGTTGGATGATGGGAGGAGGACCAAAAAAAGATAAAAAATTCGTTAATAAAATTATGAATCAGATTAAATTAGGTAATAAAGAATTAAATATAGTTGATGATAAGTTAGGAACACCAACTTACACTTTAGATTTTGCTAGAAATGTTGAATTAATTATGAAATTAGAATATTGGGGATTATATAATCTTGTTTGTAAGGGGATTACGAGTAGATTTGAAGTGGGTCAAAAAATCATAGAAATCTTGAATTTAAAACAAGATATAAAATTGAATTCTGTACCATCAGATTTCTTCAAAAATGATTATTTTGCACCTCGTCCATATTCTGAAAGATTATTGACTCGTAAAATTGATTTAAGGCAGATAAATATTATGAGAAGCTGGGAATTAGCTTTGAAAGAATATATTAATGAATATTATTCAGATTTAATTCACTAAATGCTTCTAAAATTTTCCTGAAGATTAAAATGCTTCCTTATTTTGCGATATATTTCTATTTATCAATTAAGAGCATCAGCGGAAGTCATAGATTATCAAATATTTCTTATATTTTAGTTCTTCTATTCCTTTCTTTATTTATTGGATTTAGATATGAAATAGGTGTTGATTGGGATCAATATTTAGAAATAATAGATAGATACAAAGATGTTCCTTTTTCAAATGTATTCAATAATCCTGAACCTGGTTATATTTTTCTAAGCTGGCTAGGAAGTAATTTTAAAAATGGCATTTATTTAGTGAATGTAATTAGTGCAGCTATATTTTCTGCAGGATTGTTATCCTATTCAAGAAATAGAGAATATCCGTGGCTATCACTTTTGATTGCATTCCCTATTCTAATTGTTACTGTCGCAATGGGATATACTCGTCAAGCCATCGCTATTGGGATTGAATTCTTTGCACTTTTGGAACAAGAAAAGGGTAGAAATAATAGGGCTATTATTTTTATTTTAATTGCAAGCTCTTTCCACATAAGTATTCTGCCTCTAATTCTTATTTTTGTTAAAAAGCCAAATAAAAACTTGCTTAAAATTAAATTTATTGTACCCGCAACTATTATTGGATATCTAGTTTATTTTGTAATAAGGACAAAATTTGAGGCAGCGATTTTTAGTTACTATAGAGTATACATCGCCGGAGAATTCAGTTCTATGGGTGCTTTATATAGAATATTTCCTACCTTTGTTGCTTCTTTATTATTTATAAAAAATAGATTTAAGTTCCAGAATTATTTTGGAGAAACTTCAAATTTATATTTAAAATTTTCCTATATTGGACTTATATTTTTATTAATAATTATATTATTCCCTTCCAATTCAACATTTATTGATAGGTTTGGTTTATATATTACCCCATTAACTATTTTTGTCTTTACTTCAATGCTGAAATTGAAGCTTTTAAAAATTAATAGAATGGATTTTAAATTTCTTATGGTTATTATCTATTTTGCCTATACCTTTTTTTGGCTTGCTTTTGCAGTTCATGCGTATGCATGGGTTCCTTATAAGAACTTCTTATTTATATGAGACAATCAAGTAATTAATTAAGTCTAGTAATGAATTTTAAAAACAACATAGATCTTGCTACTGCAAACAGTTTCGGTGAGGAATGGGAGAAATTTAGTCAAGAAGATTTAAATTTGATAGAGGCAGAAAGAAGATTTGATGAATATTTTCATATATTTCCTTGGGATGATCTTCCTGAAAAAGCTGAAGGAATAGATATCGGCTGTGGATCTGGTAGATGGGATAAATTTGTTGCTCCTAGAGTTGAAAAACTTCATTGTGTAGAGCCTGCAGAAAAAGCTATAAATATTGCAAAGAAACAACTGGCAAGATTCAATAACATTGAATTTCATAATTCCTCACTAAATGATTTAACAATTCCTCTTGGAAGTCAAGATTTTTGTTTTTCATTGGGTGTGCTTCATCATGTCCCAAACACTTTTGATGCACTTCTAAGTTGTGTTCAACTATTAAAGCCTAAGGCTCCAATATTAATTTATTTATATTATAAATTTGATAATCGATCAAAATGGTTTAAATTATTATGGAAAATATCCGATAAGATTAGAAAATTTATAATCAGGTTACCTTCAAAGTACAAAAATTTAATTTGTGAGATCATTGCTTTGGTGGTGTATCTGCCTTGTGCAAAAATATCTTTAATACTTAATAAATTTAATATAGATGTAAGTTCTTTACCCTTGAGTTACTACAAAGACTGTTCATTTTATTCAATGAGAACTGATGCACGTGATAGGTTTGGAACGCCAATTGAGCAAAGATTTACTCGCTCAGAGATTATAAAAATGTGTGATAAAGCTGGACTAGAGAATATTGTTTTTTCTTCGATTGCTCCTTATTGGTGCTTTGTTGCAAGAAAAAAATAAAAATTTTTTTTGATAAATTATATAGGAATTACTTAACTATGATTCAAAAAATATATTTGATTAATTTTGAAAGATGAAGGGAAAAATTTTGTTTATTACAAATGTTGATTGGTTCTTCCTCTCCCATAGATTAGATATTGGTTTAAAAGCTATTTCAGAGGGATATGAAGTCCATCTCGCTACAAGCTTTACTAATTGTGAAAATGTATTAATTTCTAAAGGATTTAAAACGCATAAATTAGATATTGATAGATGCAATACAAATATATTTAATTCTTTGAGAACTTTATTAAATATATTTTTGATAACTTACAAAATACAACCTGATATAATTCACTCAATAACTATTAAACCAGTTCTTTTTGGTGGAATGGTCTCGAGGCTTTTTAGAAGAATAAAGTTTGTAGCTTCTATTTCTGGTTTAGGTTATCTATTTATATCCAAATCTAAATTAAACAAAATAATTAGAAGTTTTGTCAAAATACTATATAGATTATCCTTATCTCAAAAAAAAATAAAAGTAATCTTTCAAAATAATAATGATGAAAGAATTATAACTAAATTCTGTAAGTTAAAAAGTCAGGATAGAATTCTTATCCCAGGTTCTGGAATTAATTTGGATTTCTTTAAACCAAATAAAATAAAAAATTCATCAAAAATAGTTCTATTCGCATCACGATTATTGATTTCAAAAGGAATATTAGAATTTATCAAAAGTGCTGAAGCACTAAAAGATTCAGGTTATAAATTTTTAGTAGCGGGTAAATTAGATATTGACAACCCAGATTGTATTTCTAAACCAGAACTCGATGTATATGTAAACAAGGGAATAGTAGAGTACCTTGGTGAAGTAAAGAATATTAAAGATCTCTTACTCAAATCTAAAATAGTTGTATTACCATCCTTCTATGGAGAAGGATTGCCGAAAATATTAATAGAAGCTGCTGCTTGCGGGCTTCCAGTCATTACTACAGATCATCCAGGCTGTAGAGATGCAATAATTCCTGATAAGACAGGAATACTTGTACCTATTAAAGATACTCAGTCAATAATAAAAGGAATCCAGACACTATTTCAATCTCCAGTTATCTATGAAAATATGAGTAAAGAGGCAAGACTTCTTGCCTTAAAAAAATATGATATTAAAAGTGTTGTTAAAAAACATTTAGAAATATATGATCAACTTATAAATTAAATCTTTTAATATTAATAAAATTTTGACTTTATAAATGAACCTATGAATGATATATTTTCAGAGAGGATCTAAAGAATATTGATTTTTAATTCATCAAGATTGTTATTAACTCATCTTATTTTATCCTATTTAGCAACTTATTTTGCTATTAATTTGTTATTACCTTTCCTTAGAAAATATCTTATTGATATACCAAATAATAGAAGTTCGCATTCTTTTAAAACCCCATCTGGAGGAGGTGTGGCTTTTATTCTGGTAAGCACAGTTTTTATGTTTATTAACGGAAACTACTTACCAATTATTTGTTTACCATTAGCTTTCATAGGTTTGTTAGATGATATTTTGAATGTAAATTTTATTATTAGATACTTTATTCAGTATTTAGTAGCACTTGTCATAATTGGAAATAGCAATATATTTGAAAATATAGGGATTAATAATGAAATATTTCTACTTATATTTGTATATTTATTATTAGCCTTTTTCATTACTTCAATTATTAACTTCTCCAATTTTATGGATGGAGTAGATGGACTTTTAGGTTCTTCAATAATTATTATATTTCTTATCGATGCTATTAAAATCGATTCCTCTGCCTTGATTTTAGTTGGGACACTTCTTGCTTTTTTAAGATGGAACTGGCATCCATCAAAGCTATTTATGGGTGATGTTGGGAGTACTTTTTTGGGAGCTATGTTAATTGGTATATCACTTAATGCAGAAAGCTTAGAAATCTCTTTAATGACTTTAATGCCCGCAATACCGTTGTTATTAGATGCAGCTGTATGTGTTGTTCGGCGATTTTTTGCCAAAGAAAATATTTTCGAAGCTCATTCTTTGCATCTATTCCAAAGACTTTATCAATCTGGATGGTCTCATTCAAAAATTGCAATTTACTACTTACTTTCTACCTCTTTAGTAGGTATTACAGTTTTATTAAATTCATGGGCACTAATATTTACATCACTCGGAACAATTATTCTATTTGCATTTTATTTAGATCAGAAAGTAGCAGTACCTTTTAAGATATCTATTAAAAATGCAAGACCTATTATAAAAAGTTAATCAATACACTTATTAACTTCTAAAATTCAAAAAGCCTTATAAATAATTCTTCCAATTATTTCTCTTAATGCAGCTGAGCTGGAGTCTAAGTAATAGGCGTTTGGAACCCATAAAGTAGGATCTAGTAAAGTTGATCCAGTCCATTTCCCTCTAGATTTGAAATCTACTGGGAAGGGGCTCACTATAAAACCTTTTTGCTCGAAAACTTTTTTAGCTCTTTTCATATGAAAGGCACTTGTAACCAATAATATATTTTGTTTTACATTTAAGTCATTATTTGAGTTCAAGAGCTTTTTGATTTGAGTAGCCTCCTGATATGTATTGAAAGCAGTTCCTGAATTTCTTATAGCGGTAAGAGGAATTCCAAGCTTTTCAGCTTCTTTTTGATAGTATTCACCTTCTCCCCGCATATTTTGTTGAAAAGGTGATTTACCGTTTGTAAAAATAATAATAGGTGCCTTACCTTTTTTAAATAAATCAATTCCAGCAAAGAATCTATCTGGATCTAGCCATTCAACAATTTTTTCATCCCCTGGTGCAGCATGTCTAGAACCGCTAAGTACAACAATTGCATCTGATATTAGAGCTTTTTCTGCGCTTATTCTTTGCCACGGACTTTCTACTAACCTCCATAATAATTCTGAAACTATTCCATTGCTAAAGAATAATATCGGGATTAAGCTCATATAAAAATATACTTTCTTTTTGGAAAGTACTCCAAGAAAATATAAAATCAATGTGAGACCTAAAGGTAAAAATAATAAAGGCAGGATTTTACTAATTAAAAAGTAGATCAAATTATTTATTTAGAAACTTGTATTAAATTATAAAACTCATTAAATATTCAATTAAAAATATTTAATTACATCTTTTTATTTATAGTTTCTTTAGTAATAAATGAAAAATTGATAAGATAGATTTATTTGTAAAGATTTTATGCAAGAGAAAATTTCATATGCAAAAACTGTTTATGGTCAAGAAGAGATTGATGCGGTAGTTAAATGTCTAAAAGAGTCTACTCAAATGGGAAATTACTCAAGGCAGTTTGAGTTTAAGATCGCGGAGCTTTTTTCCAAAAAATATTGTCTTTATGTCAACTCTGGTTCCTCTGCTCTATACATTGGATTAGAAGCTTTAAATTTCCCAAAAGGTTCTGAAGTTATTACACCCGCTTTGACATTTTCTACAACCGTCGGATGTTTATTGAAAAATAATTTAATACCAGTATTTACCGATGTTAAAGATTTAACTTATTGCATAGATATTGATCAAATTGAGCCATTAATAAGCGAAAAGACTGTAGCAATTCTTGCTCCCAATTTAATGGGAAATCTCTGTGAATGGTCTGAGATTAGAAAAATTGCTGATAAATATAATCTTACATTAATAGAAGATTCAGCTGATACTTTAGGCGGTACTCTAAATAATGGAATCTCCAGTGGAAGTTTTACTGATATGTCAATAACAAGTTTTTACGGTTCTCATATCATAAATTGTGCGGGAAATGGGGGTGCACTTACCCTAAACAACGAAGCTGTTTGTAATAAAGCTAAACTTTTAAGATCATGGGGTAGAAGCTCCTCATTATTTGATGAAAAGAGTGAGGCCATAGAAAACAGATTTAATATAAATCTTGATGGTATAGATTATGATGCAAAATTTGTATTCGAAGAAGTTGGATATAATTTGGAAGGCAACGAACTTGGTGCCGCTTTTGGACTAACACAATTAAAGAAATTAGAAAACAATATAAAAATAAGGCAAAATAATTTTAAATTACAAGTTGATTTCTTTGAGAAATATAATCACTTTTTTAGTACCCCTATTGAAAATGATGGTATATCAACAGCTTGGTTAGCATTTCCTATCCTTATAAATAAATCTGCACCTTTTACAAGAAAAGAATTTCAGATTTATTTAGAAGAAAGAAATATTCAAACAAGAGTTGTATTTACAGGAAATATACTTAGGCAACCAATGTGTAAGAATATTGTGAGAAGAATTACTCCAGATGGCTTAGAAAAAACAGACGCTGTTATGGAACGTGGAGTACTTTTACCATTGCATCATGGAATGACTAATCAGATGTTCGAAAGACTTCATGATACTATTGAGAATTTTATAAAGAGATATTAAACCAATTTATTAATTTGAAAATTAATAATTTTTTTAAGAGATAAATTACTACTTTTAATTAGATATTATAGGTACTATGTATGGATAAAAATTTAAATAAAAATAACTACTTAAAAGAAACTCTTATTAGATCTAATCATTTTTTTTGTATATCTCATTATGATGGTGATTTGTCTTGGGTAAAATATATTAAAAAAAGTAAATATATTATTTATAATAAAAGTAAAAATAAATTAGAGGATAATTTAAACTCAAAGAAAATAAAGAATTTTGGATATAATTTATATAGTTATCTTTTGTATATTTGTGATAATTATGAAAATCTTCCAGATACAATTGTATTCTGTAAAGATAATGTGTTTACAAGACATATTAAAGAAGAAACTTTTATAAAACTTTTAAGAAATAATATATTTACTTCTTTAGAAGATATTAACTATTTTGAAAATAGTTCAATAATAAATATTATTGTTTCTGACTATGGATTTTGCGAGATTAATAATAGTTGGTATAAAAATAATTTCCCTAGGAAATATTTTTCTGACTTCAACAATTTTTATAATTTTATTTTTGAATCTGACTCTTATCCGCAATATATAAAGTTTTCACCTGGTGCAAATTATATAGTGCCTAGAGAAAATATTTTATTAAGAAGTAAAAATTTCTATGCTAATCTCATCAAACTTTTAGATCATAATAAATTATCTTGTGAATCTCATTTCTTAGAAAGAAGCCTAATTACGATATGGACTTCAAATGTTCAAACTTCAAAAATGATGAATCTTAATTTATCTAAATCACAATTATCTAATCTTGCAAATAAATGTAATCTAGAGATTAAGAATCAACCATTAATATTATTTAAGTTTAGAAAAATTTTATTATATTTATTTAGCAAATTTTCTTTTTACATTTTAAAATTCTTAATTAAAAGTTGATGTTATAATTGTAATTAATTAATTAGAAAAAATTATTTAAATATATTTTTTTATTTAAGAAAATAAATCTTTTAATATGTTTATTAATAATGTATTATTATTTTCTTATGGAATTATCTAAAGAGAGAATTTTAATAACAGGAGGTTGCGGCTATATCGGAAGTCATACTTCTCTGTTACTTTTAGAGATGGGCTATAGCATTGTTATTGTTGACTCAAACATTAATAGTTCGCCAAAGATTTTAGATAAAATTCACCAAATTTTACTTGATAAATCTATAGATATAAAAGAAAAACTTACATTTTATAAAGGCGATATACGTGATTATTCTTTCTTAAATAATATTTTTGAGAAAGAAAAAGCTATTGGAAATAATATATCTTTTGTTATTCATTTTGCGGGTTTGAAATCTGTTTCTTTTTCCAAATCAAAACCACTCGAATATTGGGATGTAAATATCGGGGGGACTATTAATTTACTGAGAGTCATGCAAAGTTTTGAATGCAAAAGTATTATTTTTAGTAGTAGTGCAACTGTTTATCAACCGACAAAAAACTTACTTCTAACCGAAAACGATAAGTTAAAACCAATTAATCCATATGGGAATACTAAAGAAGCTATTGAAAAATTTTTAAAAGATATTTTTGATAGTTCAGAAACAAATTTCAAAATTGCATCCTTAAGATACTTTAACCCTATCGGAGCTCACTTCTCAGGCTTAATTGGAGAAAATCCCATTGGAAATCCCAATAATATTTTCCCAATAATATGTAATGTGGGGGCTGGACAGCAACCTTTTTTAGAGGTGTATGGTAATGATTGGGATACGGCGGATGGCACTTGTATAAGAGACTATGTTCATGTTATGGATGTCGCCCTAGGGCACATTAAGACTTTAGAATTTTTATTAAAGAATAATCATCAATATTTAATCATGAATCTTGGTACTGGCAAGGGTACAAGCGTTCTAGAATTAATTGATAAATTTCAAAATGTTAATAATATTGAAATACCTTATAAATTTACTCCAAGAAGAAAAGGAGATACTGCAAATGTAATCGCAGACAACACTTTATTATTTGAGACATTGGGTTGGAAACCAACCAAAAATATTGAAGCAATGTGTAAAGAGGGTTGGAGATGGAAGATGAATTATCCCAATGGGTTTTAATGTCTCAAACTAACTACTTTAAAAGGAATTTATTCTCAATTTATATTTATTAAGTAATATAATTTTTTATATTAATTTATAAAATTATTATTTTGATATCTTTAATTTATAATCATTTTTAATCAATATTTATATCATTACTTATAAATATATTTAATTTAAGTAACCACAAAAATTTATAATAAATAAATAGTTACTATCATTTTTTCTTGGGTAAAAATATTTTAATTACAGGTGCCTCTGGTTTGATTGGGAGTGAAGTTGTTTCATTTTATTGTGATTTAGGATTTAGAGTTTATGGTGTTGATAATAATATGAGGCAGAAATTTTTTGGTAATAGTGGTAGTACTCTTTTGAACCTCAAGAGATTAGAAAATAAATATAGTAATTTTTCAAATCATTCTATTGATATCAGGGATAGGGGAGGAATTGAAGATTTAATTAAAGAAATAAAACCATATGCTTTAGTTCATACCGCTGCCCAACCTTCTCATGATAAAGCAGCTTCTATTCCATTTGTTGATTTTGAAGTAAATGCAGTGGGCACATTAAATTTAATTGAAGTCGTAAGGAGATATTCAAAAGAAACAATTTTTGTACATTTATCTACTAACAAGGTATATGGAGATACTCCTAATAAATTGCCAATCAAGGAATTAGAGACTAGATGGGAATTAAAAGAGCCATATTTCAAAACTGGAATAGATGAGAAAATGTCGATTGATAATTCAATGCATTCATTATTTGGAGTATCAAAAGCTTCCTCTGATTTAATTGTTCAAGAATATGGAAGATACTTTGGTTTAAAAACATGTTGTCTAAGGGGCGGATGCTTAACTGGTCCTTCTCATTCAGGAGTGGAATTACATGGCTTTTTAAACTACTTAATAAGGTGTAATTTATCAAAGTCAAAATATACTATTTATGGTTATAAAGGAAAACAAGTGAGAGATAATATACATTCTATTGATGTGGTCAAATTTATTAATGAGTTTATAAATAACCCTAAAATTGCTGCTGTATACAATCTAGGAGGAGGTTTTGAAAATAGTATTTCTTTATTAGAGTCAATTAAAAAGATTGAAAGTATTACTGGAATAAAGATGATTACTGAATATAATGATAGGTCTAGGTTAGGAGATCATATTTGTTACTATAGTAACCTTTCCAAAATTAAAAAAGACTTTCCAAATTGGAAAATTACTAAAAATATTGATGATATATTTGAAGATGTCTACAAGACTTTGAAAAATAATAATTAATGAAATATTTAATTTTAAAAGGTGGTCTTGGTAATCAACTTTTCCAATTAGCAAAATTTCTTGATTTAAAAGAAAAATCTTTTTTAAATAATATACAAATTGATTGTAGGACTGGATTTTTTCTAGATTTTAAATATAAACGTTCTTTAGAAATAAATGCTTTATTAAAATCTAAATATTGTTGTCCACTTTATATTTCGATTATAAATAGCATTATTTTATGTTTTAAAAAGCTTATACCAATTTCTATAAAAATTTTTCCATTAAAAATAATTGACGACTCTAATATTAATTTATATCTAGCAAATAATGCTCAGTTTAAAAATAAATATATTTTATTTAATGGATACTTTCAGAGTTCTAAATCTTCAGAAAGATATTTTAAATATATTAAGAAATTCATAAATAATGATTTACATGCTAATGAAATTAATCTTTTTGAATCTTTATATAAAGAAATTAAAAATAAAGAGAATTCAGTTGCCTTATGTATAAGATTTTATGAAGAATCGATAGATCCAAATAAACATTCAAATGGAATTTATGGACTGAAGACAGTTGAAGAATTCAATAGAGTAATTCATGAAATAGAAGATAAACTAATATCTCCATATTTTTTTATATTTGTTCAGAAAGAAAATGACTTTACAGAGAAATTGAAATTTAATTCTCCCCATAAATTTATTACTCATAAAAAAGGATATAAAGGTTCTTGGCCAAGGCTTAAAGCACAAAAATATTGTAAACATCATATATTTAATAATTCTACCTTTTACTATTGGGGCGCAGAATTATCTTTTGATTATCATAAAGAAATAAATAGTAAGCAAATAATTTATGTTTCCAATAACTTTATTTTTAAAGAAATATACAAACAAAATTGGATATTATTTTGATTGGAATTAAATCTTGATTTTTTTTAAGTAATTAGAAAATAAAATAATACTTTTAATTTAACTTACTTATTTTTTTTATAAAAACAGATAACTTTAGAGTTTTTAAAAGTTTTAAGAATCTTACAAATAAGAATAATTTTTTTCCATGAAATCCAAATGGTAAATCTACTAATTCTGAAATATTTAAGGGAGATTCAAGTGAAAACTCTTTCGCAACATTGAATGGAGCCCATTTAAAACCCTTTGATTCAAGAAATTTTCTGTGTAAGACACAAAAAAAACCATCTTCATTTGTGTTGGTTAAATTTGTATCGTGAAATAAGTTATATTTTGATGGTGCTTCAATTAACTTTTTACTTCTCAAGGAGAAACCTCCATTTCCAATAACATAAAAGTCATTACTAATATCTCTCGAATATGATAATGATTTAATCCTTGGTATGAAGGGGGCTCCTATATAATCATAAAGTAGGAATTTATTCTGCCATTTCTTGGGGTTAATTATGAAGCCATCCCATTGAACAATTAAAACATGAGAGGTTTTAATGTATTTATAAAGCTCAAATATTAGAAAGTTGCTATAGTCTGATATTGAACGAAGAGGTTTAATCTTTTTAAAAAGAATGCAATCATTTTTTAAAACTTTAAGGTGTGAATGAGAAGTAAATAAAATTGTTTCGTATGGTTTTAATATTTTTGATGAAACTTTAAGGGCATTAATTGTTTCTTTGATATGTACATCGCTTGCTGCAATAATAGTTATCTCTTTCATTATTCAATTGATTCCTTTTATTCATTTTAGGATAAAGGAAATGATGTTAATAAGTTGCTTTACGAAATCTTAGATTTTAATTATTGATTACTATTATTATTGTGTCATGAACTTTTAGAATAGCTTCTAAAATCATGAAATAAAGTAACTTCAAGAAGTTTTTGTTGAAAGTAATAATATTTTCAAATAAATTAGATTCATAATTTTTAATAATTAATAAACAATTGTTTCTCAACATTCTATGTAATCTATAATCTTCAATGCTGACATCATATTTATAGGAAAATATTATAAATATTTTTAAAACATAGTTTATTCTCTCTCCACAATCTTCTAATATCAATAATCCTTTTTTATTTAATTGATTTAAAATATTTCTTGTAATATCTATTTCATGGTTTGTGGGTATCTTATTCATTACTATTATATCAAAATCATTATTATAATTATTAGATGATTTTCTAAGTTTGAAATCAAATTCTGAGATTTTAGTTTGTGTTAAATTCAAATTTTTAAAAATAAGTTTCCAAAGTTTTATTTGATTTTTATTTTTTGAGTCAATATCTAAAAAATTTATAATTTCTTTATCAAAAATATGGCTTTTCAGTAATTTATAATAAAACTTGCATACATATGATTTAGGCCAATATTTTGTAATCCCTTTTGGATTTTGAGAGATACATAATTTATTTTTAATAATTATTTCTCCCATTATATTTAAACCTTTATTATTTTTCATTTAAAAAACTTTTTCATAAAATACTCTTAAATTGTTATCCATATTTTAGCGGAAATAAAAGACTCAATATATATTTAATAAATCTCCTTATTTTCGTAGGTAGGAAAATAATTGTTCTATTTCTAAAATTTAAATTTTTATTCTCTGTTCTAATGTTATATTTTTCAAATTCTTTTCTTGTATTTAGTAATGAAAAATCTAACTGTTTTTTACTTACTATATTACCTTGATGATCTTGCCATGTGAAGTTCTTATAGCAGTTCGCTGGCGAACTCCATCTGTTGTATTTATTTCCGAATCTTGACCAGCAAAATGGAGAGATAACGATATTAGGATGATTTCCCATCGTTATAGGAAAGTATGAAAAACTTGAATTAGAGACAATTAAGTATTTCGCTTTATTCAGTAAATTAAAGTCAGAAGATATATCTCCTTTAATAATATCAATGCCAGGCAGTAATCTTTCGGCATATCTATAATCATCAGTTACTATTTTATATATTAGATTTGGATAAAATCTTCTCATATTTTTAATTGCATTAGTCCAATATGATTTTGGTAAAATTAGATTTTTATGCCTCTTGTATTCTCCCCCTCTAACATTCAATATGCATAATTTATCTAAGTCCTCATTAATAAATATTTTATTTTTTTTTAGTTTTATAAAATTATTTATTTCTTCTTTCTTAGACACTATGTACTTTTCAGATTGGAAAAGACCATTTAGTATTGTATCGTCAGAAATTTCAAGAATTTTTTTGTCATAATCACAAGAATAATTATTTAGATCTCTATCATAAAAAATTGTTTCATAAAAATTATTTATTTTTTCGTTAATAGATTTAAACTCATTGAAAGCTTTATTAGATTTTTCAATTTCTATAAATTTAAGACCCTTGAAGTTGTGGTAATCTAAAACGCCATAATCATATGATTTATATTTTGCTATGGATCTTAAAGTCACATAATTCCATAATTGATTCCCTAATCCTTGACCCTTATCAAATTTAATAAAAATC
>MDTG01410195.1_pt1 | contig 19822 bp, 13 predicted proteins | sample 811421 | NCBI WGS metagenome assembly MDTG01 (sample SAMN05326645, study PRJNA326480) | marine metagenome | isolation source: seawater | place: Pacific Ocean: South East | collected 2011
CGTCCTGTTGTTCCCGCAGCTCCTTTGATTCTTTTCTCTCTTCAGCTCGATCTTTTTCTTCTTCCTCGTGCTCCTCACCCTCTTGTTCCTTTTCTTTGGTATCTTCCTCCTTTCCTACGTCGGAATTATCGGACGCTTCATTCGAGGTAGAAAAAGCAGTTTGTTGGTCCTGCTTCGCTTTTGACTTCAAAAACCCTCCAAACGCGCTCTTCGTTTCTACCTGTTCTTCGTCTTTATATTTACCGACGTCAGCCTCTCTCAGAATATCCGGGTGTGTGTCTTCGTCTGCTTCGGCATCTTCCGACTCAAGAGAAGAAGATTTGCTAGATGAAGAAGCATCTTTAGTATTCTTCGTGGAAACCGAAGGAAGCGTGGACGACGATGCTGTTTGGTTCTTTCCACCCGGTAGGATGAAGTTCCCGTCGGAATCGATCGGTAACAAATCGCTTTCGTCTGGTAGCACTGGCTTCAAGTTTCCATTGGGTAAGTCGACCAGTAAATATGATTTTAAGTGTTGAGCAATATTTCCGAGAGACAAATCATCGCTCACGACTGGGTACACCTGGTATCCAACGAAACACACCGCTGCCGTCATAGTCAACGCGCTAAAAGCACCAATTGTCTTACACGTCTTTGGAAATCTCGCGGATGACGACTTCTTGCCCTCTTCTTCGTCCTTCTCCTTCTCTTGTTCGTTATTTTTGCTCAACAATGGTTGGCGCTCATTTCCTTCCTCGTTTGTACTCGTCAAAGACGTTTTCAAGTCCTTCTTCTTTTTCTCTTTGCGTTTTAGCTCTTGTCTTTCAACTTTGTTCTTCTTTTTCTTGGATGAAGATTTCGACGACAACGAACCAGAAGACGAGTTGTACGTGGAATTGTCATCGTCTAAGACTTCGGCCCACGCACTCTTTCGTCGTCGTCGTCCACGACGACGCCCGGATTCAATGTCATCTTCTCCATCCGTACCATCACTGCCATCGTCATCGTCATCGCTACCTCCCGCTTCATCGCTTTCATCATCATTACCGACGTCAATCACGATTTCGTCTTTTTTATCTTCTTCCTCTTCACCAACGGATTCAGCTTTTGTAGTTGAAGATTTGTTGGACTTTGAGGAAAACGATGCCGTCGAGACGGAATGTAAATCGTCATCGCCATCCTCCATGACCTCAACAATTCCGACTTCTCCTTCATCCTTCGTCTCTTTCCCGTCGGTATCGATTAAAACGGGCTCTTCTTTATTTTTCTTCTTCTCATGTTCGAGAATCTTCACCTCTTCCCCAGACGCGTCTTCTTTTTCAATCTCAATCTTTCCCTCTTCATCAACGATCACTGGTTCTCTCTCCACCGTATGCGGTAACACATCGTCCATGGTCGATTGCGTCGCGATTGATTGTTTCGAACAGCATCCTTTTTTCTTCATTTTCTTTTCATCGCTTGAAGGAGTTCGCGCTCGTATCGTGGCCTTTGAATGCAAGCCGCGTCCATGACCGCCGCGTCTAGACGACGACGACGACGACGCCGTCGAGGACGACGATTCCCCTCGACTTCTCCGAGATGAATTCGAAGACGTTACCATCAACAAATTCTCGTTGGTTTCGTCGATGTTCTCGTCGGCTTGAGAAACGCCGACGATGCGTCTCATATCGCCGTTTTTACGTATCGCGGGGATAAAAAGACAAAATCGCCTCTTTGGTAAATGACAGTGACGAGAAAAAAAAAGAGTGTTGGACAAAGACAAAGGTTGAAGTTTGGCAATGATAAAAATGATAAAAATGAAAAATAGGCCAAAAGACAAAGGGGGGAGACAAACTCCCGTTTGAATGCAATTTTTTTAAGCCCGCCGTTTCGACAACGAAATTTCTCTTTTTTTTCTCTTTTTCCTCTCTTGTCTCCGAAATTTAAAAAAAAACAAATTTTCTGGTGCCTTCCACGCTTAACTTTGCTGGTTTACTTCTCAGCCTTGCGTGAACTGCGAACTTTCAAGCTAGATCTCAAGAGCGCTTCCAAACGTTTCAACTCTTCCAGTGCTCAAGGTATTAGAACTCCCGACGTTTCGGCCGAAACTATCAAGTTTAAACTATCTGAGAGAGTCCTAACTAGCACCTTAAAAGAGCAACCGAAAGGTGAAAAATAAGGAGGTGCGTTAGAGGTATATTGAGTAGAGACGCTATTAAAACTTATGAGTCTCTAAGGTATTCTGGGTATCTTGGCAGCTTCTTAGCTGTATATCTTTGGGTATCACGATTGGTATCTTGATCTGCTACTTTGAAGTAAGTGTACTTACGCAGTGTACAGCCTGAACAAGTTCAGTCAACTAAGTGACGTTTGAAGTGGCACACGCCTTTTGGCGTGTGCAGGTATGTTTAGGGTATCATGTCCAGCCCACCTATTTCACACAAAAAAAGGAAAAAACTTCCCGCCAAAAATATTTTGTAACACGGTAACTGTTTTTTCCATCCACAGAAAACACATTTTTAAACTCTTCACTATTTTAGACGTCACACGCGAATCATAGGATGGGGATTTCGAACATGTACGACGTCATGAAGACTCCCGAGCGTCCGAAAAAGAATGGAAATGGCGACATCGACCCGGTACGTATCTCGTTGAGGACGCGATTTGATTAAAGATTCTTGTTTTACGAACGCATCGTTTCTCTCTTCCATCTTGCCGAAGAGAAAAAGATGATGATTTTCGCTCCGACCTCGCGCGGGTATCGCATGTGCGAGCATGGAAAACGCGAAAAAATACGTAATCGTGTACTTACCATTATCTTTTATTGAAAAAATAGAGCATCATGAACTCCCCGTTTATGAATTTTGTCTCCAACTTATCGCCCATACGTTTTGGCGCATCGAGTTTGGGAGGGAATAACACGGACATGCCCATCTGTTTTTCCTCGCCTTCGGCGTTTAAAAGGTACGTTTAAAATCGCGTGTTTAACTTTAGGATTCCGAGAGCACATTCGTAACGATTCGATCTCTCCATCTTTCGATTTCGTTTGGCAATAGGAATGTCGCGCGATTCATGTTAAGGCGGTTTTGATTGCGCGCGTTTTTTCCTTTCTTTGCGTTCGCTCGTGGTCAGGAGAGAAGACGGTGCCAAGAGACAAATATCTCACACGTCAAACATCTTTTGGACGTTTTTTACCATTTTTCGACAAAATTTTGTATATGAGAGAAGAGAGCTGTCTTATCTTTTCAACAAAAATATTATACTCACACACAACTCTTCCTCTTCTTCTTCTTCCTCTTCTTCATCCGTACAGTCCACCGAGGAAACGATCCGAGGACAATAACAACCACAATCACAACAATACGGTTTCCTCCTTGGCGAACGATATGGGTCCCATCCCAGACAGTTTGATGGCTCCTTTCGCCCATGGCAACGAAAAGAACCAACACGAAGACGCGGACGACCAGGACGACTTTGTCGGCGATATTGGAGGAACCATGGGTGCTATTACGCTTGAGGATGAGCTCTTGCAGTTAGATAATAAGTTTAATAATAATCATAGCGGTGGTAATGGTGATAAAACAACTGCCAAGAAAAGTGGAGGCAACCAAAAGAAGAGCACGAAGAAGAATGGAGGCAAAAACAACAACGCATTTGTTTCGCCGCCAACCGGGTCCTCCAAACGTCAGTCAACGACGGGTGCTTCGCTCGAATGGAACAGTGGGTTTTCGAAAACGATTCGAGGCGAAGCGGCGGATTCACCTAGAGACCATCCGGTTGGGAAGGACAATAGAAAAGCAGGGGAGACGCCTTTGGCTTCGAAGAAGTCGAGTAGACGCGATAGCCTCACCAGTAGCAACAATGAGCACATCACTCCACCAGTTGGGAAATCAAAAAATGGTAGCGGTAGTAAAGTGAAGAATACTCGTGATTTGCAAACTCCAGGGTCGAACACGAAGTTGAGCTTTGTGGATAGATTGGACCAGAATAAACTTGACAAAGGCATCAACTTCAACGGCGAGTCCAAGAAGTGCAACTGTAAAAAGTCAAAGTGCTTGAAGTTGTACTGCGATTGCTTTGCCGCCGGCGTGTTTTGCCGCGACTGTTCATGCCAAGATTGCAGTAACACCGAGGGTGATCTCGAGTTAGTTCGACAAACACGATACCAGATTGAGTCTAGAAATCCAAATGCGTTTGCGAACAAGATTGTTGATGACGATAGCGTGGAAGCAAAACACGCCAAAGGCTGTCATTGCAAGAAGTCAGCATGCTTGAAAAAGTACTGTGAATGCTTCCAAGCAGGCGTACGATGCCAAGACTACTGCAAGTGTGAAGGCTGTAAGAATACAAGCGACGCCGCAAATCCTTCACAAGACGGTAGCACCGCGATGGCGACGAAGACAACAATCACCACAGTTGGAGAAGATGAGGGCAAAATTCTCACAAACACTAATGCAGCGAGAAAGAAAGTCGAAGGCATGAAAAAATCTCTGGTGGGTTCTGTTAAAGACAATGATACCAGTCTTATGTTAAATTCACCAGCTCGTGAAGCCGCTCGAGCCGCACAACGCATGCTCGCAGATGATGTCTTTATGGATGACATGTCTTTCGTTAACTATGGACACGGAAACGTCGCGTCTCCTTTGAGAACTTTGTTGCACTCGGAGACTGGTTTGTCACCGATGTTCCAACGCGTGAATGACGATAAAAGTGCTACTACCACCACCACTAGACAAGGTAAGAAGCAGAACGATATGAACGCCAGCAACAAGAGTAGCAACGTTGGCAACAACAACAAATCATCTTCAAAAACGAGAGGAGCGCCGGGCCGTTTTTCCTTCTCAAAGACGAATAGTGCTATGAACACGAGACGAAAGGCTCCTGTACCTTTGTTTACCGAATACAACAACAACAACGTCGAGGAGAAGACACCAGCAAGAACGACTCGAAGCAGAAGCTCACCGAAGTTGGTCACGCCTTCTGTTTAAGATGAGTTCTTGTTGTTGTAAAAGTAAATAGAATCCGTACCTAAAATCTAAAGTTGTTGTAATTAACACATGAATACGTAGAGAGAGACTTTTGAACTACATGTACCATACTACAAAACTCTAAATATATGACTATATATCTGTTCTCTTTTGGCTTCTACCGCATGCTCGTGTCTACACGTGCTCTCCTTTTCTACCAAAAGTTGTTCTCTTCACTCCATGTCTCGACTAAAAAGTCTATCATTTCCCCGAGCTTGATTGGTTTTGCAAATTTCACGAATGGGATTAGAAGTAAATCTTCATACGTCGCATCTGGTGGGATTGCAGAGCTCTGGCCCCGTTTTCTTTTCGTGATAGAAAACGCTGAGGACAAGGACTTTTTTGTGTTCTCCCCTCCTTTATTGGGACTTGGTAAATTTCGCCACGCTTTTCTTTGCCTCTCCCAAATAACCAACCCTTCGTTTATTGATTTATTCTTATTACTAATCATCATAAAGCTACTCGAATTCCCTTTTCCTTCGCTTAATATCGATTGGGTAGATTCTAAACTACCCCTAGCACTACTGCTCGGATTCTCCGCCGTCCTTCGTTCTTTAAGAATGACTGCGTCCATATTTTTTGGTGCGTTGTCATTTGCACCACACAAAAACAACCCGACGTTCTCTCCCTCTCTCTCGCTCTCTCGCTCTCTCTTTCACGTTCTTTTACCGTGTGGCTCTGTGCGATCTTTCTTTCTTTCTATTTAGAGATATGCGTGCGTATCCCATACGAGTCGGAGAAGGAAAAAAAGACGTGAAGGGGGCTGGTGGGGAAAAAATGAGAAAAAATGAATTTTTGGTAAATTGTTGAAGAAAGGGATGGAAGAAAGGAAGAAGGAAGGGGGGCTTTCGAAACGTTTTTTTGTGGTTGTTAGGGATAGGAATAAAACAGGCGCTCACCTTCGATTTTCCGCGCTCGAAATCGTCACTTAAAACACATACAAACTACGATAAAAATGTTCGCTGTCCAACAAACTTTTGCCACGAAGACTGTCCAAGTCAACAAAGTCAACAAGACGACCAAGGCGTCCTTCGTCCAAGACATGAAGAAGGTAAATACACTGAGATTTTGTTTTTTACGCCTAATCCTCTCAAGGCAATTTTGCCCCGTCAGTTTTTTCGTACAAGAGGACGGTATCGCTCGGTAACGGGAAACCAAAACGGCCTTACTTAAGGGTGACGCGAGAGTTACACTTCTCTTAAAAACATAGAATTCGTCGATGGATCCGTCATTCGACTGAATTTCATCGTTTTTTACGTCGTTGCATACGTTTACATGTGGTTTTCCCGCTTGCGCGCAAGGGCAAAGTTGTAAAATTGTTGGTGACGCGATCGAATTTTCGAAAGGAGGAGGAAGCCTAAAAAGGAGGAGATTTTTTATAGAAGGGGAGAGCTTCTATGAAGGGGGTGTAGAAATTTCAAAAGTCACTTTCTCAGAAATATCAAAAGTGAGTAACAACTGACCAATTCTTTTCTATCTTCTATCAACAGGCTGCCGTCGTTGGCGCGACTGTCCTTATGGTCAACCCGGCGTTTGCTGCCACCATCAAGTTGGGTGGCGACAATGGTGAACTCGGTTTCTTCCCGTCGTCCGTCACGGTCTCCAAGGGCGAAACTGTTGAATTCGTCAACAACAAGGCGTTCCCGCACAACGTCGTCTTCGATGAAGACGCCGTCCCGGATGGGGTCGATGCTGACAAGATCTCCCACGAGGACTACTTGAACGGCCCAGGGGAGAAGGTCTCGAACAAGTTTGACACCGCCGGTACCTACGAATTCTACTGCGAACCGCACCAAGGCGCGGGCATGCAAGGCAAGATCGTCGTCAACTAAATTCATCAATTATATTAGACTTTAGTTGTTGGTGATGAATGGGGACGTGTGAGTGATGATGATGAGTCATCTCATTGTTCTTCTCTCCGGTCGCTTTGAAGTTGCTTTATTAATATTATTAAACAAATACAACATCGTAAAACTAATCAACCTTAACTATACGCTTTATTCTATATTGCGTCTACTTATTTGTTGTTGTCTTCTACTTATTGCTTATTTATTATCGTTATCATCAGTACCTACGTAAACTTGTGAAAAGAGGAGCTGTTGCTCAATAGGATTCGCAGAGTCTACTTTGATCTTAACCTTCTCCCCGAGCTTGAAGTCGTTCTCGCGAAGTAACTTGAATGGCGTTTCGAATCCAGTATCCTCCAACAAAGCCAGTGCAAATGCCTCAGAACGCATGGACTTTACCACTGTCGCGTTATATATGTTATCGCCGGGAGAATTAGACGACGAGTCAAGTCGACGAGAGAAGTATTCAGTGACCCAATACTTGGATATTTCGCGTTGTGTTTTGATTCCCACCGAGGCGTTTGCACCAGCCTCGCTTAAAACGAGCTCTAACTTCTCGTTTGGGATTTCAGACGAGTGTTTCCCACTTCGCAAATACGATTTGATTTGGTAGTGTGCTAATAAATCCGCATACCGACGGATGGGTGACGTGAACTGAACATATGCTCCCAATCCGAGTGAGTGATGAGGTCTCGGGGTGATGCCTTGAGTACTCGCCACCATGCACGAACGCATAGCCATTTCCGCGCACACGCCATCTGGAATAGTGTCCCAGGTTTCTTCATCCATAAGACGTGGTTCGCCCTGTCCGCGAAATGGTAATGCGAGGCTATTCTCAACACCAAAAGTTCCAACAACCTCTCCGGCTAAAATCATCATCTCAGAGACCAAAATTTTGGACACAGAGTTATCTCGACGCTTAAGAAAAATTTTCGAATTCACGTCACCACCTCTCGCGTCGGCGTTTGTAACACAAACATCGAGTTCGGGTAAGAGAATATTAATAGCACCCTCTTCCTCACGCTTGCGATATCGCGCAACCGCGCATTCGTTGAGCAGATGGAGATTACTGTTTCCTTTTTCCTCTTTCAGACGCGCATCAACGTCTTCATACGTCATGCGAGTCACTCCGGATATGGTGCTTGGATAGATATCATACGATTTGATGGATCCATTGAGACGAGATACGTCGACTTGCACCGTTAACGCAACGCCATCGTTGTAGTTGTTCATAGTGTCATCATTGACAACGCTTAAACTCAATTTTCCTCCACTAAGTGACTTGGGAAACATGGGAATAGATTCCATGGGTAAATATATCGTCGTTCCTCTTTTCCTCGCTTCTCTATCGAGCGGCGAGTCGAAAGCGATAAACCTCGTGGGATCAGCCACGTGAATGTAAATTCTAACAAATTCGTCGTCGCCTTCGATTTTCTCGACCGATATACCGTCATCTATTTCGTATGTGGACGCGTCGTCCACTGCGAATACTTCCAACCGACTCAAATCGACTCTCGAAGACGCGTCGAGATCAATACTCGAAGGTTCGCACTGAACAGTTTGTGCCAGATATTCGATGTTTTCATCAAATTCAACTGGTATGCAGTTTCTTCGAAGCGCCAAGTTCTCGTGTTCTCGCCAAATTCCAAGCCTTACTAACACTTCGGATGCTTTCTGAGAAGTTTTTTGCACATTGAGCTTTGCTAACAAATCCTCGGCCGACGCTTTTTGCCCATGTGTGTAACAGTCATCACCGGAAGCATACGCCTGTAAACTCTCCAAACGTTGATATCGAGTACCGTTGTTATCGTTGAAAACCTGCAATGATTTTGCTTTCTTCGTCGTTCTGTCATAGTCTTTTGCGAGCATGGCGTTTTGAATCTCAGAAACGAATGCGTCTTCCATCTTCTTCGCAAGAAGCTCCGCATCGAGTTTCTTCTGTAAAGCGTTCGCGTCGTCATCACTCCTCGTCGCATAGACGATGTCGCTAGTACTACCACTGCTACCTTTTTTACTTTTTTTTTGTAGCTGTTTAAAATACACATTCGTGTTTTCTGATAAGACTAACATTAAAGTCGTCTTGGCTTCCTCGTCATCTTTGACGTCTGGTAAAAGCATCTCTCGTAAATCATCAATCGCATACGTTACACCCTTGTTATTGCCTTCTACCTCCTCTTCTTTGCATATCTCCCAGGTTAATTTTAAACTCCCGTCAGTATGAATCATCTTCGCGCGTTCAATCATCACTTGCAGATCGTCTAAAGAGTACTTCTTCGCCATCACAAACTTGATGTTCTTCTCCGATATGTTGATTTGTTGATTCGTCACAGAGGAAGACGACGAAGAGTCAGCGACGAATATGGACCATCCAGATTTGCCCAAACGTTTCTGTAAAACGCCGACGTGAATTTCACCATCTTTTTCGTATATTATTGAACGCCCAGTCTCTGGTTCTGCTGTCGACGTTGATTTTTGTTGTTGTTCGTTCGTTGCATCGCCCCCGCCGGCGGACGACGACGACTTTTGCTTCTTCGCTCTCATTGTCAAAAAAGAAGAGCGGCACCCGCGAGATGGTAAAGACGAAGAAGAAGTCGACGGTCTGTTGAACAAGAACCCATTCCGTCGTCGCGCGAATACGTCGTCTTTTTTCGCGTTGTCTTCGTTGGAGTAGACGCAAGAAGAAGAAGAGAAACAAAAAGCCCGACTATATTTGTTTCGTCGTCGTAAATTGGAAAAGAAGATATTTGCATTATAGGAGCGGGAGGAGGAGGAGGAGTGCGTCTTGCGCAGATAAGTAGCGTTGAGATTATCACTCTTCGCACATCTGCCTGTTGGTCTCGTCGCCGTCGTCGTTCCCGTCGTCGCGAGAGTTCTCATCGTTCTTCGTGCAGACTGGCGAAGCAGCCGCATTCGACTGATGAGACTGACGACTGAAAAAGGAAAAGGAAAATCTCTAAAATTCTACAAAAAAATTCGAAAAAGCAGTCAGTCCCTCGCTTCCTTGGACGAGAGAAGAGAGAGAGAGAGAGACGCCCCGGCGCAAACGTACACGTCGCGACAGCATTTTACTCCTTTCTCGTCCTTAGAATTTCATCTGCATATATTTCAAGAGAGACAATGAATACAAACAAGAATAAAAGGAAGCCGATAGAACAGCTTCAAAGAAGAGCACAACAGCTTCAAACTGTCGAGCGATTTTCGAATTTAAAAGTAGAAAACAGAGTCGTCTCTGGCGCGTCCATGGACGATAAATTCAGCGAACGGAGATTCATAAAGCTCGAAAACGTGACGAGTGATAATCTTTCGTCCTTGTCGAACATTTCAGGTGGAAATTCATCTCTCTTTTCATCTTCACGCGATGCAAATTTGGAAACAAAAAAGTGGGGCACCGTCGCCGTGAGTTTAGAAAAGTCCACTCGACCATATGCCACCGCGAATGGGAAACACTTCTCCACGATTTCATTTGGCAATTTGGAGAAGTCAGAATTGTCTGTGAAACTCTTCGGCGACGCGCATCAAGTGCACTGGAAAGAGGCAAAAGCAGGGACGCTATACGCACTTCTAGACTGTAAGCCGTACGTCTGTCCAAAGACGAAAAAATTCTCGGTCTCGATAGAGGACCCGACGCAGATGATTAAGATAGGAAAGTCTCCAGATTTTGCGTATTGTAAAGGAACGCGCGCTAAAGATGGATTGCCGTGCACAAAGGCCGTGAATCTGAGCAAATGCGAATTTTGTGAATTCCACGCTGGCGCTGCGTTGAGAGCCCTGCAAACAGAACGTATCGCTTTAGCCTCCGGGCGAGGGAAATTAGCTGGATCGAACGGGAAAATGATTACTACATCACATACGCACAATCCGTACAGCAAGAATACTTCAGCCATCAATCAATTTAGCAACCAGTTCGCGGCGAGAAGCTCAGCGTCTCGAGCGAGTCATTTCGTAAATCCAGGCGGAGGTATCGGGAATGTTGCAAGACCATCCGAGAAGATGAACACGACGTCAACACTCAGTAGCATGCACAATCAGAGAGCGGGTAATCAAATTCTCTCTAAACTCGCACAAAAGCAACAACAAATGGGCAAAAAGTCGATGGCTTATCAAGTGAGCGAAGACGACGAAGATTCAGAAGATGAAGAGTTGCTCGTTGAAGATGCTCCACGTGATGCGGCGTTGGATGCGCGCGTATCTAAAGTTGCCGAAGCGCAAAGGCGAGCGAGAGCTTTATTGGGAAACCAAGAGCTCAAAGCATCAGATCTGAACAATACGAAAGTGCAGTCGTTTAAAAATAGGTCTCTTAATGTTAACACCCTCGGTGGAAAAGGAATCGGGTTTGGTAAAGAGAACATGACGACGAGTAAGAATGGTACAGCTTCAGCAAATGCGGCGTATGTGAGTCGATTAGAAGGTGAAAACAGTCGCTTGGTTCGAGAATTGAAAGAAACCAGAGACGAGTTGGCGCGTGCGAAAGCCGAACTCGTTCGACTCGGGAGCACGTTTAGCACGGGACATGAGACAAATACTAATAATAACACTGTTAGGAACGAACCCATGAAGAAAACTTCTACTTCGTCGTTTGCAGACGCTTTCAAAAATGTCATCACAAAGGAAGACAAATCACGTCCTTCGCTACATTCAAAGGAAGCAGCGGACGAGGCGACGGATACGCTATTTAATAAGATGGAAGATTTAGAAAAAATGGACCAAATCAGAACCTTCTTAGAAGAAATTCGCGAACAAGACGTCGATGCGTATCATTGCATACAATGCAACAAATGGACTTCTTTTTATCCTAAGCAATCGTGTGGGGACGAGGGATTGAAACATCAAATTGAAAAGAAGAAAGCAAAAGCGCGCTGGTTTAGCTGTACGTCGTGCGCCGAGCACATTACTACACTGAACCAGATTATGCCTCTGAAGTGTACGAAGCACGGGTGCAATGGCGGGACCTTTACGAGAACGGGCAAACCAGTGCAAAGTGAAACACGAATTTTAGGCTCAGATAGACTTGAACAAATGGCTGATCGAAAGTTGATGAAACCTCGGGGAATAGAGCATGGATTTTCTCTTAGAACGTAGAATATATTTTTATAATGATTCATAGTGAAGCGTTATCTCTTCGAAGCCTTCTTGGCTTTCGCTTTCGCCTTCTTTGCCTCTATTCTTAAGCGCTCTTTTTCTTGTTCTTCTTCTATCCTCTCTCGTTCTTTATTTTCCATGAAATTAAGCTTTGTTTCCAGATCGTGAACTTCCCTCTCGTGCGCTCTTTTCACGGCAAGAGCTTTGTTTTTCCTCGCTTCTCTTTTCATCCTCGCTTTGTGTAAATTTTCTCTGCGCAAAATTATTGCCTCTTGTAGTTTCAAACGTGCTAAATCTTGCTTGATCTCTTCTCGCGCGCTTTGTCCTCGATTCTGAACTTTGAAGAGTAATTCTGCGACACTCTCGTTCTCTTGCGTGTTTGAAAGAAGAAGCAAAGGCGTTTGTGCATTGTCATTTTTTACATGCACATCCGCGCCTCTAGATATGAGCTCCATGACAATTCGAACACGCGTGTTGTCGTCAGTTTCTATTTTTACATCATCTAAACTACCTCCATCATCATCATCACATCGATCTTCTTTTTCAATATCGCTCTCGTCGGTTTCGAATACGTTCTCACTGTTGTTCTTGGATGTCATTTCGTTTCCTCCTGTTCGTGTTTTCGGTTGAGCTATTTTTGCCGCAGAAGCTGCTAAATGTAGCGGTGAATTCCCACAGTCGCCTCGCGAATTCACATCCGCGCCAGCTTCGAGAAGATATTGAATAGCTTTGAGGTTTTTTGCGTAGCACTGCACGTGTAAAGGTTGATCTTTATTGCGTTTTCGAACTTGAACGTCTGCTCCTCTTTTGATCAAAAAGTTGACCGTTTTAGAAGAAGAACACACGTGCAATGCACGCTCTTCTTCTGCATTATTCGCAGCGGAATTTATGATATTCTCTTCCGACGTGAGAATGTTGTCAATATCGGCCAACTTGTTCTCGAACGAAGCGCGGATGAGCTTCTCTGTGCTTCGTTGTCGAGCGACTTTCCAGAGTTCCTCTTGGTCTTCCTTGTTTTCTTCTTCTTCTTCTTCTTCTTCTTCTTCTTCTTTTTCTTTTTCTTCTTTTTCTTTTTCGTCTTCTTCTGGAATCACTTCTTTCAAGATTCTCGTTGCAGAGTTGAGGGTGGTTCTCGCAGTAGTACTATCAAATCCACTCATCGTCGCTGCCGGTATCATCGCTTGCCCTACCTATGTCGATGTCTCTTCTATTGCACCAGATACGTTTCTTCTTTCCTTATATTTTTTGTCGACAGAGTTTTACGAGTCAAAAAAAGGAAGAAAAGAAGAGGAAGCACATTGACCAAAATTTTCTCTCATGTTTAAGGTCTTTTTTGCAAATCTTTCGGTGCGTATCTCGGGTCTTTTTTAAAGACGAAGAAAAAAATGAACTGGGAACGACGCGCGCCTCGGTAAACGTTATAAAAACACGCATCAAAAGCAACTACTCTTACATCAAAGATGTCCGCAATTGTTTCTTCTTCCGCGAGGTGAGTGTTTGTTTTCTGTGCTCTCTCTCTTTTTGATAGGGGGTCGATGCCGTATCGTTTTCTCACGAGATTGGATTTCAAAGAGAGAAGAGAGAGGGAGAAGAGGGAAAGAGAAAAAAAAGAGGTGGAGAGGTCTTTTTCTCAATCGAGCGCGATCGTGTGTTGATTTAAATAGAAAACCGCGCGCATGGTGGTTTCTAGTGAATCTTTTCTACGCTTGATCAGCGAATGAAAGACGAGGGCGAGTGTTTCTCTTCGAGTATCCGATCGTTGGCATCTTTAAGAAGGAGTGAGAAAGAGAAAATAGCACGGAATCTCTCTCTCTCTCTCTCTAATTGTGGAAGAAGAGGAGAAATGTAAATATGTCTCTCTTTCCTCTTTTTGCTTCAAATCCTGATCTTTTTGGGTCGCAGTAGCAGTTAATTGGAGACTGTTCTCGTACAAAAAAATAATCAAAAACTAACACTCTGCATATTCTCCTCTTTAAACAAACACAGAATTACCTCGCGCGTGAATACCTCCGCGTTGAAGTCCCGCACGGTTTCCCGCCAATCCGCGCGCGCGTCTTTCGTCGTCAAGGCGGAAGGCGCCGCCGTCAAGGCGGAAGGCAGTAGACCTGTCTGGTGGCCTGGAGTCGAAGCCCCGGCGCACTTGGACGGCTCCTTGCCGGGCGACTATGGCTTTGACCCGTTGGGCTTGTCCGTTGACCCAGAGATGAGAAAGTGGATGGTCCAAGCCGAACTCCAACACGCTAGATGGGCGATGCTTGGTGTTGCCGGTATGATTGGCCCTGATTTCGCCCCGTGGGACACTCCGTCCTGGGTTGATGCCGGTAAGTTTGAGTATTGGGCGCCGGCTGGTCCATTGTTCTTCATCCAAATGGCGATGATGAACTGGGCTGAAGTCAGACGCTGGCAGGACATGAAGGAACCGGGGTCCATGAACCAGGATCCGTTATTTAAAATGGAGAAGTCGAGCGACGAGGGCACGGACGTTGGTTACCCGGGTGGCTTGTTTGACAAGCTCGGCTATGCGAAGAAGGAGGATTTGGACGGGTTGAAATTGAAGGAAATCAAAAACGGTCGTTTGGCGATGGTCGCTATTGCTGGCTGCTTCGTCCAAGGCGCGACTACTGGCGTGTCTCCGTTGGACAACTTGAGCGCGCACATGACGGACCCGGGTGCCGTGAACATCTTCAACTAAGTTTTTTTATCGTGAAAAATGCTTGCGTGAATTTATAAGAAGTCACATCATCATGTTTTATAAATCAATATAGTTAGAGAGAGAGAGAGATTTGGTGAATAAATGAACGCGTGCGTGTTGTAAAAAAATTTTGCTACAGGAGCACATGCTAGGAAAACAACAATAATAATACATCATAACTCGTCTTGGTCGGCAAACTGACCGGTTCTTTCGATCCCACTCGTTTTTATCCCAGTTTCTGACTTTTCAATTTCCATGTACGTCTCTAAATCTATCCCTTTACACGCCTCCCGTGTACATACTTTCATGAATATGTCGTCCATCATCGCTTTTTCTTGTGCTTCACTCATACTCTTTGTACTGCTGCTATCGTCGTTTTTCTTCTTGTTCTTTTCTACAGTCTTGGCGTAACTATACATCAACCGTTCTATTTTCTCCTCGTACGTGCCTATAATCTCTCGACATGCGCTTTGCATCTGCGGTGGTGGATAATTATACGTGACGAATCGCTTCACCTCCGAGCATACGTTTGTCATGCTTTCAATGACCACTTCTTCCGGACCGATGAACTTAGACTTGTCTCTGATATCTTTCTCGATTTCCATCAAAGTTGCGTTACAGGCCACGCACGTGGCTTTGTCCCCAACTCTTTTCGAGGACAATTTTGCGCCATGAGTAGTAGTGATCGAGAATACGAACAGCAGAAGACACGAAAAGATGACCGACGATGATGACGAAATCATCGTCGTACCGACGAACTTGGCGAAGGAGGAGGATACTTTTTCTTGCGTTCGCAATGACGATTTTTCTTTTCAGAGTTTCTTTTTCTTTTCTGCCGCTCGAGACAAAAAATCTCTTGGTTCATTCTCTCGAAACGATATAACAAGAAAAGAACATGAAGCGAACGAGAAACGTCGACGACGATGCAAATCCAGCAGAGGTGGGTCCACAAACGGGAGGTGCTGACAAACGACAAAAGAATTATGATGTCAACGAAGCCACGTTAGTCGCGAAACATTACTCCCAAAGACAGAACCAAAATTTGGAACAAAGAAAGCAGTCTCCGATTTATAACTTAAGGTGTTTGAACAACTTTGTGAAGTCAACTCTGATACAAACGGTGACGAAAAAGAAAGACCGAGTGATGGATTTAGCCTGCGGAAAGGGTGGGGATTTAGGCAAGTTTAAGAAGGCTGAGATTGGGTATTACTGTGGAATTGATATTGCCTTAGAATCCGTTCGACGAGACGCCATACAGAGATACAACAAAGGCGACTACACATTTCCAGCGACGTTTATTGCCGGCGACGCGTTCGTCCACGACTTGGAAGACGTTCTGGGAGAAAACGTGAAAGGTCTATTTGATGTTGTGTCTTGTCAGTTTGCCATTCACTACTCGTTTTCGACGGAAAAGCGTGCGCGGAAAGCGTTCGAGAACATCAGCAAAGCATTGCGCCCGGGCGGGCACTTTGTTGGGACGACGGTCGATTCGAACGTTTTAGTGAGAAATTTACGACAAACAGACGGTTTATTATTTGGTAACGATGTCATCGAAGTCAATTTCGACGAGAAACATAGCAAGAAAGAGTTTTTACCGCCTGGTTTTGGTATCGAGTATTCGTTCACGCTCGAAGACGCCGTGACCGATTGTAAAGAGTCTTTGGTTCCTTTAATTACTTTTGCCGAGTTAGCGAAGGAATACGACTTAGAAATCATGAGGTGGACGAACTTCCACCAGTACGTGCACGAAATGCTGAATCTGCCCAAAGAGGGCAAGTATCGATCCGTGCATGAGTTATGGTTCCACTTGATGCAACCGCCGGGTGGGCGCGTGGATGGAAAATCGATGGTGCCCAGAAACGCAGAAGGTCAATCGCTTCTCTACGCCACCGCCGTGAAGCCTTTGAACAAGTCTTTAAATGCAGCATTGACAGAGCAAGAGTGGGAAGCCGCTGAATATTACACGACGTTCATTTTAAGGAAGAAAACAAAAGCAAGTACGGCGGAAGAGGCGACGAAAGAAATACAAAAGGTAGTGAATGAAAGACCGCCAATCCCGAAATTGAAACCGTTATCGGCAAAAGATGTTCTCGTTTTAGAAGGTGCTGCTTAAGAAGAAAACCATATATTAAATAGTCGTAATTAATAGATTTTGTATTCGTACGTAGTAGTATGTAGTAGTGTATTTTAGTATGTAATTGTGTTTCTCATGGTATTGTTGTTACAGATTTTTCTTCTATGTTCTCGATTATTTTCTATGTTGTGTTTCTCTTTCTCGCGCTTCTTCTTCTCCTATTCTTTTCTCGTGCATGTTTACTGGACGTAGTCCAACGTGTTCAAATCCACACCTTGTTGTTTAAAGAAGACTTTGGTTTGTTCTTTATCGCCCATCTTCTTGTCCACCCACGATTTCACGAGGAAGAGGTTGTCTGTCCATCTGTCGGCTGCCGAGCGCATAGTGTCCACGCCCTTCGCAACAGATTCTTGCAACTCTGGATTGCTCTCTTGGAGCTTCGCGAGCTCTTTCAAAACCTTCGCATTCTCATCTTTCGCCGCCTGTAACGCCATCTCTGCGTTCTTTCTGTCCGGCGCCGATGATTCTGCGTCATTCTCTTTATTCTTCGACTTTTCGTTTTCAATATCTTCGTCAAGCTGCTTCAGCTCTTTCGCCAACTGCTTCAACGCTTCATCGCATTGGTTCCCATTCTGTTCTAACTTGGTCGCGTGTTCGCTTGGAAAGGACCAGTACCAATTAGTCGTTCCGATTTTATCCATTTTAACTAAATCATCATCCACTAAAGAATTCAAAATTTCGTGGACGGATTGCAAAACCACGCCTTTCTTCGACGCAATCTTCTCAATGTCTTTCAATAGGAACGGCTTCTTCTCGTCGTGAAAAATTTGAAGGATTATCTCTCTCTTATCGGCCACGGATTTTCCTTTCGCCATTTTTACACCAATATAAGTATTTCACGCGGCGAGATTTTCTCTCTTTATCTCTCTCTTTATCTCTCTGTATGTGTGTGTGTGTGTGTGTATGTGTGCGTGCGTGTCGCTTAAAGGTATCGCCTCTTTTGTTTGTTTGTTTGTTTGTTCTTGCAAAAAATTTGAAAAAATGGGAGGTGGGAGGGAAGAAGAGAGCCACCCACCTTTTCATTGATGGAAAACCCCTCCACCACCCAAAAAGAGAGAGAAGAAAAGGATAACAGAGATTTTCCTTCGTCATTCGTGGCGCCACAAAAAAAGGAAAGAAAAAACAAGAAACGACGTAATCATTTGCCGTTTCTGAACATGTTCACGTGTACTATCGCGTATACGCACCCGTGCAAGTGCTGCCAAGGCACGGGAAGAGTTTCTTCGCAACTGCAACAACAACGATTGCAGTCTTCCGCTCCTTCGGTGCCGAGTGGAAGTGCGACGGCGCTGACCTCATCGTCGTCAAAATCAACATCATCGTTTTGGACGAAAAGAGGAAAGAAATCAACATCAACAACAAAAGGAACGCGCCGTTTGACGACCGCTTCGGCAAAGAATGTGAGTAAAAAGGACGACGAAGAAGAAGAAGGAAAAGAAGAAGAGCATATCAGAAGGATCGAAGCAGGGACAACGACGAAACCAAAATCGAGACGCACATTTCTTTCGAGAACAGCAGCAGCGTTTTGTGCTTTGATTTTTGCACGCGCGGCAGACGGGAATAAAACCAACGCCGCCTTTGCGTTGGAAGATAATGAGTGCATCGAATGCGGCGGTACTGGCATCGTTCCGTGCGATATGTGTGGTGGTACCGGTAAATGGAAAGCGTTGAACAGAAAACGTGTGCAGGACACGTACGAGTTTACCGAGTGTCCGCAGTGTTACGGCAGAGGCGTGAGAGTCTGTCCGGTATGTTTTGGTACAGGCGAGAGAAACGTGAAGGGATTATTACGAAGAGGTGAAGCGACTGAAATGGTCAAGGCCATGCAAAGAGGCGAGTTGAAACCTGGGGATACGAAGGCGTTGATTCAAGCTGGACGGGATCGAAAGCTGCAGTTGAAAATTCAATCCGCCGCTAATACGGCCGAATCCATCGCTCAAGAAGAGTTTTAAACGAGAAGAAGTTTTGTATTAGCAATACCTATATGTAGCGAGTTACTACTTGTATTAGAGAGAAACCAACCGCGTTGATGAATTTTATTTCTTTCTTTCTTTTTTAAAGATGTATTTGTTCGCGTGCAAAATGTGGGGTTTGTGGCGAGAGAGTTTGATGATTTTGTTCTCCTTTTTTGGACATTGGAAGGCACCTTTTTTGTTCTTTTCTCCATCTCCCATCTCGAGATCTCGAAAAAATTTCACCTTTTTCGTGACGTCAACACGTTTCTCGTCCAGAGAAAAGAAAAGAACTTCAAACAAAAAACGGACCAGACGCGCTTCCCTCGCACCAAACGGTCTAAGACCCGATCTCGCCGAATATTCGAGAGTTTTAGCACGAATAGCCTCTCGATCTCTCGATCTCAATTTCCTCTCATCCGTGAGAGAGGAAATAAAATTAAAGGAGAGGAAGAGTGCGTAACGCAACGCACGAACGAAGATGGCGACGAAACAGCACAATCCAAATGCGACGAGTCTTTCCCAAGTCCCGTCGCGGGAAACTACGCAACAGCCGCGCCAACAACTCCAACAACCAAATGGGACGACGACAACAGCGATCAATGGAATGAATACAGGTATGGATCATCAGTGGGCACAAGCTTACAGCGCTGCGATGTATAATCAACAACAAAAAGGAGGAAAGGTCACATCCGGATTAGCGCCACCTCACTCTCCTTTTCTGAACAATCCTCACTTGGTCACAAGTTTAAACAATCCGGCATTTGCCACGCAATTACTCATGGCAACGAGTGCACTACAACCGCAAGCGAATGCAATGTCTCCAGACATGGCAGCGGTAGCAGCTGCTGGTATGATGATGGGAGGGCCCCCTTTATATTCGCACTCTCAACAAAATCCATCTTCAGCCACACGACAAAAGGCAACAGCTGTGAAAACGGGAGGTCAGGGTGCTCAAACAAAATCATCCACGTTAAACCACGCCAACCCGACGACGACGAGCAACAACAACAACACAAACAAAGATAGGAAGAGAATGAGTAGTAGTGCTACTACTACTACTACTACTACGACGACGACGACGACGATGACTCCTATTAGCAACCAAATTAACATCAATAACAACGCAGCAG
>MDTG01432372.1_pt1 | contig 19820 bp, 17 predicted proteins | sample 811421 | NCBI WGS metagenome assembly MDTG01 (sample SAMN05326645, study PRJNA326480) | marine metagenome | isolation source: seawater | place: Pacific Ocean: South East | collected 2011
TATACCAATCAATAAATTTTTTCATACCTTCCTTTAAATTTGTTTTGGGTTTCCAATTTATTAATTTTTTAGCTTTATTTGTATTTGAAAAAGTTTTTTTAATATCACCTTCAGGGATATTGTTTGTATAAATAATTTTAAATTTCTTCTTATAGTTTTTTTCTATTAATTTTACCAAATCCATTAAATTGTCAGGTTTTCCTTTTCCAATGTTTAGAATTAGATGATTGTCTTTAATTTTCTTTTTACAAATATTAATTATACCTTCAACCACGTCATCAATATAAGTAAAATCTCTTTTCATGGCACCCTTATTAAAAATATTAATAAATTTATTATTTTTTAAATTATCTAAAAAACTATAATAGGCCATATCTGGTCTACCATAGGGACCGTAGACTGTAAAAAATCTTAGTCCTATACATTTCATTTTAAAATTTCTAGAATATGATTGAGCAATTATTTCATTTGATAATTTGCTTGCTCCATATACGGAGGAAGGGATATTCTTATAATCATTTTCATTAAACGGATAAGTTTTAGTAATACCGTAAACAGAGCTTGAAGAAGCGTATATAAATTTTCTTACTTTTTTAACTCTTGAAATTTCCAATATATTCATAAATGGAATTAAATTTTGCTTAAGAGTGTTGTATGGATTTTTAATTGAAATCCTTACGCCTGGTTGAGCGGCTAAATGAATTACTGTCTTAACTTTATATTTCTCAAACAATTTTCTTAATTCTTTAAAATTATTCAAATTAAGTTTTACAAATTTAAAATTTTTATTTTTTTTTAATATATTGTGTCTTTCTTTTTTTTTACTTACTGAATAATAATTATCAATATTATCAATGCCTAAAATCTTTTTATTTTTTAGTAACTTTTTTGATAAATGAAATCCAATAAATCCAAGACAGCCAGTAACAACAATCATTTTTATAATATTTAATTAATAACTATCTTCTTAATTTAGACAAATAATTATAGCAATAGTTTTAATTTTTATTCATTTAGAAAAAATTTTTTATATTAAATTTAAATTCTCTATAGCTTCACAATATTTCGAAAATCTTGAATTTTCTTTTATCAATTTTCCCAGTAAATTATGATCTGGGTTTCCAGAAAATTTAAACTCCAAAACGTTTCTATAATCTTTAACATAACTTTCTGAAGAATACCTTCTATATTTAATTCCTGTATCTAATGTCAATCTCACATCATTAATTAAATAATATTCTCTATCATATTCTACAAAGAGTGTTGGAATATAGTGCTTCTTTCGTGTTTTAAAAATTTTCTTTTCGATCTCTAAGACATCAAATTTATTTAAATTAATTATATTTTTTTCTCTATGATGAGCGAAAGTTTTTTTTGTCTCTAGTCTACAAGCTTTATCATTAGAAAAACTATCATACATTCTCACACGTATTTTGTCTCTTGGAACCATACCTTCGTTGCCTACAAAATAATTTTCTAAATCATGAGTGTCAAAATATAATGAAATTATTTTTCTTTTTTTATAAATCTTTTTTGCCTTTAAAATTAAAATTTGATTTATTAATTCTCCAATATTTTCTGAAATAATTTTTATCTCTTGTCTTTTTTCTAATTGGTTCATTTAAAATTTTTTTACACCAGATTTGTTATAAAATTTATTAGCTTTGGAAATTAGATCAATAGCATCATTGACATTCTTGTAATCTATTACTTTTATTGCTTCTAAACCTTTATAATCTTCAAACCAATTTTTAATTTCTTGAATTTTTTTTGAGTTTTCTAAAAAAAATCCATTTCCATTTAGATTTAAATTTATACTATCTTCAATTTGAATTCCTATTATTTTATTATCCTTCTGGCCTTCATCAAATATTTGAATTAGTCCTACTGGTATAAAATTTATAATTTCACCCTTATTAATTTTTTTACCTAAAATTAAAACATCTAGTGGATTTCCATCACCCCCTCTATTTAATGGCAAAACTGTATTTGGTATTATTCCATGATTTACAATATGTGGTTTATAATTTTTTATGCTGGGGCTGCCATACTTAAACTCAAGCTCTAATTTTCCAGTTATTTTTGATACTTTATATTTTCTTTTATCACCCTTGGAGATTTCTATTATAGCATTAAAGGAGCCATCCTCATTAACCGCTTTAAAATCTTCAATGAAATTAATTTTTTTATCAATAATTATTTCGTTAAGATTATAAATATCTCCTATAAATACATCATCATTTATTTTTTTTTCTAAAATTATTTTTGAATTCTTGTCTTTCATGATTGTTTTTAAAAATTTATTGCATTTAAACTTATCTATATTTATTAGACCCCCATCAAATTCAGGTTTTTTGTTATATGCAGCTAAACAAATTTTAGTTTTGTCTATATTCGATTTAGAAATGAATACTTTTGAACTATCTTTTGAGGCTACAGCAATATTTGTATTTTTGGATTTGAAATTTATTACATCTGCATTGGATCTTTCTCCAATTGATAATCCCTTGTCACCACACTTATTTAAATCTATATTTTTGAAATTATAGACACCATATGAAATATCCACACAATCATTACCAGATTGATAAACATTAATGTTTTCAATGGTAATTTTAGAAAAATCTATATCTAGAGCGTCAAATTTTGAGTCTCTTAACTTAACATAATCTAATTTACCTTCTCCTCTAATAATATTTATATTATCTTCACAAAACATATTATCAGAAAAAATATTCCCTCCTTCAAAATGGACATCTAAAAAAGTTACACAACCTGTCAGTTTATTTTCATCATACCTAAATGCTGAGTTGACTAGATTTACATTTAAATTGCTTTTGAAGTGAAAAGAATCAAATTTATTTGTCTTTCCAATTATTATTAATCTTGAATTCTGATTATTAAAAGTAATATCAAACTTATATTTTTTATATTCTCTATCATTAAGATTTAATATGTAAGTTTTGTTTTTATCTAATATTATCTTATTAAAATCTTTGTTTTTAATATCAATTATTTCAAATTGATTTTTTTGTTTTTTTTCAGAATGAAGAATTCCTATATTTAAATTATATTTTTTTTCTACATCTTCGTAAAAACCTTTTTTAAAGTTGAATTTGTTAGTAAGCAACTTTTCAGGTTCTTTATTTCCTGACACAATTTTTTTTATGGTTTCAAAATCTTCTATCTTTCTACAATTTTGAATCTGATTTTTTGTTTTTTCAAAACTACATAATAAAAAATCTTCATTTTCTTGAAAGAAAACTGTAGCAAATTTTTGCTCTAAATTGTCATTGACTAAACATTTTGTGTACTCATATTTAAGATATCCATAACAATTATCGGGAAGATTAACAAAATTATCTTTTTTGCTTGGAAAAATTTCATATTGAAAATTTATTAAATGCTTATATCTTTTTTCTTTCCAATTTAGATCACTATATTTTTTAAAAATATCATTAGCAGCACAAATTAGATGTTTATTTAAACGAGATTTAAACTTTTTATTAAAAATTTCTGTGACATTTTTTGTTTTGTTAAGGATTTTATTTTCATCACATTTAGTATTTTTAATATCAAAACTCCAATACCCACCGTCATAATATATAGGTGTAAGAATATTATACATGGGATTATAAACAAATTTTCTGTTATTTGGATACAATGCATTTTTTGAATATATTTGATGTAGCTCATTATAAATTTGAAAGTTTTCTGATAATTGAAAATTGTAATTAATGTGGTGAACTGCTTTTTGAGCTATTTTCAATGCATTATCATTTTTGACAAACCTTGAATTATCTATTTTACCATAAAAAAGCAGATCATCAGTCCAATCTTGTAAATTTAAATTTTCATTATTTTTATTTTTAGATTGAATATTACTCCACATTTGTCTTTCATCATATTCAACTATTGGAAGATCTCCTATTCCATAATTTTCAAGAAACTCTTTTCCAATTTTTTCTTGAATAAGATAGGTTTTTTGTTTTCCTAAAAATTCTACATTTGATAAAAAAGATAATGGTGAAGGAAATCCTAATTCTTCAATTACAGTAGTCCAAAAAATTTCTTTTTCAAAATCTCTGGAATCTTTAATAAACAAAATAAATTCTCTTATACCTTTATAATTTTTTTTTAATTTAACTTTTAAACTTGAAAAGGGGGGATCTAAGTGACTCTTCATTCCACCATGTCTTTTTATTTCTCCAAAATAAATCGTATCATCAATTTGTATTTGTGCTTTAATCCACGAATTATTCTCAAAATTTATCGTATCATCTCTAGTTGAAAAAAAAGCTCTTGTGCTATTCTTTATAAAAACTTTTGTGGCTTTGGAATCTAAATTTATTTTTATTGAATCTGGGAATTTTTTTAAATGAAAATTTCTTTCATATGCATTGGTATTATTAAGATTATTAATTAAAAAAATTAATACAAAAAAAATAAACTTGAGTTTATCCATTTCTTATTGAAATTTTAGAATTTTCAATTGGAATTTGAGCTTCAATAATAAATTCTTCAATATCTTTATCAGTGTCTCCTAAAAAGAGTAAATCGACCATATAAGTATTTTTATCTTTTATTTTTTGAAATGAAAATTCTAAGAATTGATCAGAATAATTCTTTTTTTTCTCTCTTAATTTGTTCAAATATATTTCCTCGTACTCTCCATTAATTTGAAGAATTTTTTTACTATAGTTTTTCTCTAGTGAATTATTTTTAAAGAGATCTGGGTATAGTTTATTAAAAATAGTAATAAAAAAAGGAGTTATGCAAACAAATAAGATTAAACCTACAGCATAAAGCCAATTAACACCTGCGGTAATTCCTAATGTCAAATAAGAGAAATATAATGTAAGTTCGTATGAACTTTTTATAGGAGTTCTAAATCTAACAATTGATAATGCTCCAATCATACCTAGTGATAAATAAAAATTTGTTGAGATCACCTTGGTAATCACAAATCCAATTAAAGGTAACATTGCTGCAACCATTAGCTGATTAAAAGATCTTAACCATTCCTTCCCAAAAATTGAGTGAATTATAGATATTGAAAGTCCACCAAAAAAACAGATGATAGTAGTTATAAGTAAGTTAATCATAACATTTCTTTGTTCGTTTTATATATAAGTTCAATTATACTATATGATCTATTATTAAAACCTTTTTTTTTAATTTAAAACTCTTTAGATTTTATAGTTAATTTATAAATATTTTTTAATAAGATAGTTTGCTCTATGGTAGATTTCTTTTTCATCAAAATAGTAAAAACTTGGTCCATATTTGTCGAAATTATCTGTGAAGAAAAAATCTCGATAAATAAGATTATTATAAGTAGATATTTTTTTTTTATTTTCTGTAAAAAATAAATTTAAATAATCTTTATTTGTAATTCTTTTTATTTCATTAGTGTAAATTTTTAAAAATATTTTATAACCCTGCTCGTCCCAAAAGAGAAATTTTTTTAACCATGTTAAGGAGTTATTTTTTTTATCTATTAATTCTATTAAAGTTGAGGGATTATATAATTCGTTCCAAGGATGGTATCTTGGATTTTGCCTATGTCCATCCCATGCAACTAATTCAAATAAATTACTTTTTGGATTAAAATGAAATCTAATATTACCATTAGAATAACCATGATAAGTCATCAAAAGATCTGTCAATGCCATATATTTTGCAATATTTTTTATATCAAAAGTTTCTTGAATATTTGCATCTCGATCTAAAAACTTATGAAATTTTATAAAGGCCTTTTTTTTTATATCTATATTCTCTTTTTTATTCCAATAAGATTTACTTTTAATTGTTAACAATTCTTTATAATTGTTTGATTTTATAATTTTAAAATCATTTTCAATAAGTAAATCATCGGGCCAAAAAAATATTGGACCAATTTCATTATTGTTAAATACTAAATTGTCTAAACTTTCCTCCAAAGCATATAAACCTTTGTTCTTGTTATTTATATTAAGATTAATAAAATTATATTTTGGTCCCACTATGTTCTCATCTCTCATCAATTTGTGAAAAATCCATTCATAAATATAATTTCTTGCTCTTGGCTTGTGAATTCCAAATTCATTTAATCCTAAAAAAAATTCATTATTTTTTAAATTTATTTTATATGAACTATTTTTTTTTTGAGAAAAATGAGATGGTCTATCACCTTTTAATTTAAACTTTATATTTTTTATTTCAGCATTATCTCTTAAGATATGTATTTCTGCGTTAACTGAAGACTTTTTTGCAATAGTTTTATTTAGCCTTCTATTTTTTTTTGCTAGAAATCTTGCTTTTTCAATTTTTTTAAGCTCATCATTTTCAACTTTTATATTGATTGACTTTATGTTTTCAAAATATCCATTTATTGCTCCAATAAATATTAAGGGGGCTTCCCTGTAAGCAAGAACAGCTCGTTTGATAATTTTATTATTTATTGATGGCTTATTTGATAATGTATAACTTTCATAAACAAAATAAGTAAAAATTAAAAAAATTAAAAAAGTTACGACAAAGTATATATATAAAAATTTCTCAAAAATTTTTTTTAATTTTTTCATTATTTTTAAATATAAATAATTTTTTTAACGATATAAAGAATTGAATTTATTAGAACAAAAAAGATTTTTTTATAAATAGTTAATAATCATATTAAAAATTACTAATTTTGTCTTTTTATCAAATTTAAATATCTGTTGTTATTTATTTTATAATCGAATCTATGTAGGCTTTGATATAAATAATTAGACTTTATTTTTCTTAAAATTTTATGTTTTGAATAAAATAAAATTTTCTCCGAAAGGTTTTTATAATTAGATACCTGAAACAAACTTCCTCCTTTTCCGTTAACTAAAATTTCTCTTGGTCCAGTCGGGCAATCGCTTGAAATAATAAATTTTTTGAAATAACCAGCTTCTAACAAAACATTTGGTAGACCTTCAAATAAAGAACTTAACAAAAAAATATCTGCTTTTTTAAAATATATAAACGGATTGTCTGTATAATTTATTATTTTGATTTGATTTGAAAGATTATTTTTTTTAATTAAGTTTTTTAAACTTTTTTTTAAAGTACCGCTCCCAATTATTAATAACCTAAAATTAATCTCATTTTTGATTAAATTTAAAGCTTTAATTAAAGTTTTTTGATCTTTTTGCTCAGTTAATCTTCCTACATTTATTAAGTTTAATGTTTTTTTTTTAAAAAAAGTAAAATTAAATTTTTTCTTATAAAGGGCTAATATTCTTTGTTTATCTAAAGGATTATAAATAATTTGAGCATTGACATTCAATATATCCTTAAATTCTCTTTTTAAAAATTTGGAGTTAACAATTACTTCATCAGCTATCGAATAAGCTATTTTATATATTGAAAGTGTTATGAAATTTTTTGACCATCCCTGAATAGAGGCGTTAGATCTTGAAATTACTTTAACATTAAAAATTTTTGATAAAATTATGCAATATACATTTGCCTGAAACGTTAATATTGTCGGATTATTTTTTTTATTTTTAATCAAAAATTTAAATAAAATTATCAAACATGCAATATATTTAAATCTTCTAGAGATTTTTTTTTTATTTTTTTTTTTAATAGAAAAAATTTTAATATTATTTTCAAATTTTTTTTTTTTATTTTGATCATAAGTAATTAAACATAAATCTTTTATATTTCTTGAAAGAAAATTGGTTATATTAAAAAGATTTTTTTCAACGCCACCATCTTCAATTGAAGGAGCAAAAATTGCCAATTTATACATTTTTTTAAGACAGCATTTTCAATATATTTTAATTAAGAGATGTTATCTTTACACTTTAAAAAAAAAAATATAAGACATTTTTATGAAAATAAGTGTAATTATTCCTTGTTATAATGAAGAAAATTATATCAACAGAATTGTTGATGATATATTAAAAAAAAATAAGGATTTAAGTTTAGAAATTATTGTTATAGATGACGCATCTAAAGACAAAACTAAAGAAATAATCACTAAATTAGTAGATAAAAAAATAATAAATAAAGCATTATTTAATGAAACAAATAAAGGTAAAGGGTTTTGTATTAAAAGAGGAATAAATATATCAAGTGGTGACATTATAATTATTCAAGATGCTGATTTAGAATATGATCCAGCGGAGTATACAAAATTATTAAGACCAATTTTATTAGACAAGGCAGATGTAGTTTTTGGAAGCAGATTTCTAGGATCTGATAATAAGAGAGTTTTATATTTTTGGCATAGAGTTGGAAATTTTATTTTAACTTTGTTATCAAATATTTTCTCAAATCTGAATTTAACAGATATGGAAGTTTGTTATAAAGTATTTAAAAAGGAAATATTAAATCAAATTAATTTAAAAGAGAATAGATTTGGGTTTGAGCCAGAAGTAACAGCAAAAATTTCAAAAATAAAAAATCTAAGAATCTATGAGGTGGGTATAAGTTATTACGGAAGGACTTATGAGGAAGGAAAAAAAATAAACTGGAAAGATGGATTTTCAGCACTCAGATGTATAATTTATTATAATATATTTAAGTCATAATTTATGAAAAAGAAATTAATTGTATTAGATCCATACAGAAAAGCTAATTATAGAATTTCAAAAGACACCAGCGGAGGTTATGGAACTGGTAACGATTTTGGTCATACAGTAATACCAAAAATTATTAAAAAAAAGCTTAAAAGTAGCTCAGATTGGCCACCACTTTTTGCAGCTTATACTCATGCAATTTTGTCAAGAAACCATGATGTTAACTATAAACAAATTAACACGTTTAATGATTTGACTGAACAAGAAATAAATGAAACAGATATTTTTATCGTAGTAAGTTCAATAGTTTGTTGTGAGACTGAGATAAATATTATTAAAAAATTATATGAACTTAAAAAAATTACAATTGCAATAGGACCTTTTGCAACTAGTTTAACAGAAATATACTTAAATGCAGGTGCTAATGTAATTAAAGGTGAACCTGAATTATATTTCTTTAATGAAGATTTAAATAAAATAAATTTAGATCCAAAAATATTAATATCTAATAAAGAAACTGATTTAAACAAACTTCCATATCCAGCTTGGAATGAGATAATGGATATAAAAAATATTAAACTTTATGGTAAATATAAATCTGTTCCAATCCTGGCAACTAGAGGATGTCCTTATTCTTGCTTCAGATACTGTGTTTATCCACTTCAACAGGGGAGAGTTGTAAGACAACGTACTCCAGAAAATATTTTTAAAGAGATCAATTATTGGAACATTAAGTACGGTGTTGAACTATTTATTTTTAGGGACCCAGTTTTCTCTATAAATAAAAAACATACAATTGAATTGTGTCAGTTAATTATTGAGTCAAAAATTAAAATTAAATTTGTAATAGAGACTCACTTGCGACTATTAGATGACGATCTAGTATCAATTATGAAAAAAGCTGGTCTCAACTATGTAAAAGTTGGGATTGAGAATGCAGATACACAGTTATTATCAAATGAAAAAAGATTTACAGTTAAAAAAGACGAACAATTGGAAAAAGTTAATAAATTGAAAAAAGAAAAAATAAATGTGTCTGCGATGTATATTTTGGGTTTTCCAAGTGATGATGAAAAAAGTGTAAATGCAACAATTAATTACGCAAAAAAGCTCAACACAGAATACGCGCAATTTAGTATTTGGACACCTTATCCAGGAACTCCGGCCTTCAAAGATTATGAAAATATTTTAACTACAACAAATTATGAACACTTTGACCAATATAGATTAGTTTATAAACACCAAAACCTAACTGGAGAAAAATTAAGAGATTTATTATCCTCTGCTTATACTAAGTATTATTTTCGATTATCATGGATTACAAAATACAGTTTAAAGAAAATTAATGTCTTCATATAATGCTGTAATTTTAGGTGGCACATCAGGTTTTGGAAAGTACATTACCTCTGAGTTATTAAAACAAGAAAAATTTAATATTATAATTTTAGGTCTAAACAAACCACTAAAAAAAAACCGTAGATTAAAATTTTTTAAATGCAATCTTTCTAAAATTGATCAAATAAAAAATAGTATTAGTCGATTAGAAAAAAAAATTAAGAAAATTGATATTTTGATATTAAATTCAGGAAGTTTTTTCTTAAAGAAAGAAATAATTGATAATAAATATGAAAAAACATTTTTAGTAAATTTTTATTCTCAATACCTATTAATTAAAAAATTAAAAAAAAAAATTTTACGCTCTAATATAAGAAAAATTATAATTATTTCATCTCATGTTATTGTTAATCATTCTCTTGATATGAAAGATATACAATCATTGAATAAATTTAATTTTTGGAAATCTTATAAAAATTCAAAAACATTATTATTTTTTTTAGCTAATTATTTATTTTTAAAAGAAAAAAAAAAAATAAGTTATCTTTTTTTTAATCCTGGTAGAATTAAAACTAACTTGGGATCAAATTTAAAAATTATTGGATTTATAATAAGTCTTTACCACAAAATTTTTGGAGAAAATCCAGAGCTTATATCCAAAAGATTGATTAAATATTTGATGAAAAATTTAAATAAACATAAATTATTTAAATTTAAGGGTTTTCAAAATACTTCCCTTATAAGAAATTTAATGCAAAAAAATAGGAATAGAAAAATTTTAATTAATTATGTTTACAAATTATCAAAAAATATTTGAAAAAAAGTTTTTAATTTTTTTAATTTTTACAATATTTTTTTTATATATATATCAATTTTTTAATTACAATATTTCTAAGCAACATGATGTATGGCTACACCATTATTATATTTTAAATATTTTAAAGTTTAATTTTTCAGAAATTACTTCCGAATATGGAATATTTTATTATTTTTATACTGCTTGTTTTTCTCTAATTACTTACCCTTTATACTATTTTCAAATTTTGGAAGAAAGGGAGGTTTTTTATTTGACTGTAAGACTTTCTAATCTAAGTCTTTTGACTATAACTTTTTTTATTATTTATAAAATTTGTAGAGACATTTTTAATTTTAAATATAAACAAATAACTTTAACAATTTTACTTTGTTTTAGCTTTGCTTTTTTTAATAAAACTTTCTTCATGGCAAGGCCAGAAAATTTAATGATTCCTGTTAGTCTTATTATTATTTTGGAAACATATAAAATAATAAATAATAAGAAGATAACTTTAAAAATTATTTTACCTTCATTGTGTATTTTGTCTGCTCAAAAAGTATCAGGATTAATATTTTCTTTGGTGATTCTTGCTTTTTTATTTTTTAAACAAAGGGAAAAAAATTACTATAAATTGATATTATTTTTTACTTGTGGATTAATTTTACTATATCTTTTTCATTATTTGATTTCTGGCGTTAAATTTTATCAAAATAGTGATCGCTTATTTGGTGATGCAACTTCTTTAGGAATCATCCACAATTTTGATAAATTTAATGTACTTTACAAATTTTCTTTAATAGATGCTTGGAAAAATCCTTTACGAGATTTTCAAAATTACTCTTTGATAAATATATTGAGTCTCGAGTTAATAGGAGATTATTGGAAATATGGAGTTTTCAACAATATCAAGTTCAATTTAAACGAAAGTTGCTTAATCATTTTAAATAGAATTAGCATTATTTATTTTATTATATTTTTAATTTTGATCATTTCATTAATTATTCATTTTTTTAATTTAGAAAAAAAATTTTCTAAATCTGAGAACTCAATTACATTAATGATGTTTATTTTAATGTTTGCAGGTATAGGTGTAATTATATTGGCTGTATTTTTTAGAGCTAATTTTGATGACCTAGACATTGTAAAATATGAATATATATCCTATTTCATAATACCTATTATTTTTGTTATAGTAAAATTTTCTGCAGAAACCCCAAAATACAATATACTAATCTATACTTTAATTGGGTTAGGTTTGTATAATAATTTGTTACCAATTCATTGCCTTACTTAAAAAATTTTTTTTTGAATGCGTTGAAGTATAATCTACCCACACAATAAAAAGAAAAAAAAATACTAAAATTATTTTCCTTTTTATAAATCATAAAGGCATTAATAATTTTATTAAAATGTTTAGAAGATAAACTTGAAGATCTAGACAAATAGCTTGTTAAAATTTTATTCACTCCACCAATTTTGTATTCTAGTTTTGAGATTTTAATCCATAAGCTATAATCTTCTTTGGTTTTAAAATTATTAAATAAAACTTTTTTAAATATTTTTCTTTTTAACATTACTGAAGAGCATGCGATATTACACGCTGATAAAAGATTGTTATAATTTAAACTTTTTTCAGCTTTAACTTTGTATAATTTTTTTCCCTTTTCATTTAAACATTCGTAACCTGTAAAACAAAAATCTAGTTTCCTTTTGTTCATTTCCTTTATTTGATATCTTAATTTATCTTTTTTCCACAAATCATCACTATCGAGGAATGCAATAAATTTTTTTTTTGATTTTTTTATTCCTTTGTTTCTACTTAAACCAGCCCCTATTCTTTTTTTATTGTGATAAATTTTTATTTTATTTTTTTCTTTTAATTTTGAGAGTAATTTCCTTGATTTTTTGGTATTTTCATCATCTATAATTATTAATTCCCATTTTTGATAATTTTGATTTTTAATACTTCTAATTGTTTTTTCTAAAAAAATTTCTGACTCAAAATAAGGCATAATAATTGAAACTGACATAATCAAAGATATACTACGATATTCAGCTTTAACAAAATTTAATCTTAAGAATAAAATTAATAAAAATTCTTAAAAAAAAGGTTAGGCCATATTTATAGTAAACCTAATTATATCCCAAATTTCAGTTGTAAAAGATCAAATACTATTTTTATTACATTTCAATAATGAATTAAATTTGTTCAAATAGTTTCTGCTTTAAAAAATTCAATTATCATGTTAACAACTTTTTACTTATAAAGTTTATATTACAGATCAACAATGAGAACTCTAATTTATCAATGCTGGGATGGTGAAGAAAAACAAGGAAACCTTGCTGGTATAGAGTTTATGAAAGAATATGCAAAAAAAATAAATGCAGATCATATATATGATCACAACTCCTTTTTTAAAACTAATTTAGGTAAATATTCGCCAAATTATGGAAAATTTAAATGTTTATTTGATTATAATGATTATGATTTTATTATGTATGCAGATTGTGATCTTGTACCTAAATCTAATTGTAATGAAAATATATTTGAATACTTTTCAAAATTAGATAAAGAATTTGGAATTTGCGAAGAAAATAAAGCTCCCACTTTGAGAAAAAGTTTTACTATTGGTGAAGGAATAAATAATCATAACGATGAGAGATGGGTTGCTCTTGTTGAAAAGAAATGGAAAATTAAATTACCAAGAACTAATGATGGATTACCAAAAGTTTTTAATTCTGGTATGATGTTGTGGTCTAGATCTGGATTTTTTAAAGCACGTAAAAAATTTCTTGATTTTAAAGATTACGTAAAATTTTGTAATAATAATTTTTTACCAAGTTTTTACTCATGTGATCAACATTACATTCATGCTATGATGTTAATTTGTGAATTTGATTGGACTATAATTGACAGTAAATGGAATAGTTTAATACATTATCATCCAGGCGCAATGGAAGAGCCCAGGCCAATAATTGACTTAAGGGGTGCAGAATATAACTTTGTTCATATTCAATTACATGGGGCTGACAACTGGAGTAAAAATAAAATAAATCAAGTGGTGAATCTACCAATTTCTGAATGGAATTTCCAAGATTTTATTTTTAATTAATTTGTATTTTATAAAAAGTATTCAAAATAAGATAATATGAAAAATCATATCAAAATTAAAAAGAAAATTCTCTTATGGTCTCCAATGTTAAGCCATGTGGGAACTATAAAAGCAGTAAGAGAAACTGCGATAAACTTATCGGAAAACAATCAAGTCTTTTTAATTAATAATTTCGGAGATAAAGTTTTTGATGTCAAAGAATATGCTAATATTAAAGAAATTATTTTTTTCAATTCGTATAAAATTATGCCTAAAAATGGATTAATATCAAAATTTTTAATTTATTTTTTTTCTTTTTTATCAATTCCACAATTAATTTTTTTTATAAAAAAAAATAAGATTAATTTAATAATTACTCACTTGGTTGGAATAGTACCCTTAATATTAAAATTTATTTTTAAAGACTTGAAAATATTTTGTAGTATCCAGGGATTTCCTAAAATGAATAAATTAAGGAAATTTTTATGGAAAGTATTTTACAATAAATCTGATTTAATAATAACAATGTCGGATATGTCAAAAAATTTAATCAGCCCTCTAATTAAAGAAAAATCAAAAATAATTAAAATTAATAATCCTATAATTTCTTATAAACTTATTAAAAAATCTAAGGAAAAAATTGAGGATGAATATAAGGAAATTTTTAAAAAAAAAAATATGATTAGTATTGGCAGATTAACTAAACAAAAAAATCACATTGAAATTTTAATGGCATATAAAGATTTCCAAAAAAAATTTGATAATATAAATTTAGTAATAATTGGAGAAGGTGAGCTCAAAAATAAAATAAATAAAATAATAAATAAATATAATATAAAAAATGTATTTTTATTAGGTTATAAAAATAATCCCTTTAAATACTTGTCAAATTCTGATCTTTACGTAAGCTCTTCACTATGGGAAGATCCGGGTCACTCTTTAATAGAGTCTGCATTCCTTAGAGTTCCAATTTTAACAAGTGATTGTCCTGCTGCACCAAAGGAAATTTTTGTAAATAATATAAATTGCCTACAATACAAAACTGGTAATATTGAATCGCTAAAATTAGCAATGATCAAATTTTTTTCGGGAAATAATAAAAATCAAATAAGAAAAAATAAAATAAGTGCTAGAGAATTAGCTCTAAAATTTACAAAAAAAGAATTCAAAAAAAATATTTTCAATTATATTTAAAACTCTTTATATATTTTAAAAGTTCTTTTTCTTTAACATGTTGATTAATTTTTCTTAAATCACTAAGTCCCAGTCTACCAATTAAAAAATCCTTAAATGCTAGTAAAGAAATGAAAAATTGTGAAAAGTTATTTTTTAATATAATAGAACTAGCTAAATAATATAATGATCTTATTATAAAATAATTATAACCAAAAAGCTTCTCTTTAGATGAGCCAACTAATTTAAGTAATAACAAACTACTTTTCATCTCATAATATCTTCTTCTCTTTCTACCTGTAATATCTTGACTCTGAGCAACCTCATGAAAAATTGTAGAATCTAAACAAACTATAAGTTTACCATGATTTTTAAGTCTATTTGAAAGCTCTATGTCTTCTGGTCCAAAAAAAAATTCAATATTTGAAAAACCTGTTTTTTTCAAAACAGATACTCTTATCAAACTACCTGGACCATTCAAATAATCTGTTTCTTTGTAACCTTTCCAATTTTTTGTATTTAATTCATTTGGAACTTCATTAAGTTTTCTTGTTTTAGTAAAAGGTCTTAAGCTTTTAAAAAACATTAAATTATTTTTTTTGTATGCTCCTACCCACTGTATTTTATTTTTTTTTTGCAAATAACAAACTTTTGAATTTATACCAACAATATTTTTATTTTTTTTTAAAAAATTAATTTTTTTCGATAAATAGTTTTTTTTTACTGTACAATCATTATCAATTCTTGAAATAAAACTGAAATTATTCATCAAAGCAAATTTATATGCAAAATTAAAACCACCTGTACACCCTGAGTTAAATGGAATTTTTAAAAGATAAAATTTTTTATATTTAATTTTACTTTGTTTCTTGAAAAAATAAGAATAATTTATTTCTTTATAAGAAGATGTTTTTTTTTTATTAAAGAACATAATTTCTCATACTCTAAATTTTTTGAGTTATTATCTATAATAATTATTGAAATATTTTTTTCAGAAACTTTTGACAGTGAGTTTATACACCTTTCTGTTCTTTCATAATCATTCCAATTTAGTGTAGCAATAAGTGTTTTATTCATTAAAAAACAAAGCTAGTTATTTTGGTGTAAAAACTTAAATTGTATTTATTCAATTTTTGTCTCTTTAGCAAAAAAATGCATTATTACTTGTGTTGCATCTTCTATCATTCCATAGTCATTTACCTTAATGTGAACAGAATAATTTGAAATTTTCTTTATATGACCTCCTTTAAATCCAACAATTGAAAACACTTTGCAACCAATTTTTTTTGCATATTTTGCAGCTTTTACTACATTCTTTGAATTACCAGATGAAGAAATTACAAATAAGACATCTCCTCTTTTTAAATAATTTTTACATTGGTAGTAAAAAACATCTTCATATTTATAATCGTTAGCAACTGCACTAAAAATTTCAATATTCGATACTAAACTAAAAATTTTAGGTTTTATTTTTGATCTTTTAGATACTTGATTTAAAAAATCACAATGGAGATGGTTTGATATTGCGGCTGAACCTCCGTTACCACAAACATAGATATTTTTTTTTTCTTTTATACTTTTAGCTATTGCTTTTTTTAAATTTAAAACATCTTTGAAGTTAATTTTTTTTAAAACATCGCAAAAATTATCTACATAATTTTTTATCAAATTTTCTCTTTGGTTTTTCATGAACATTAAAATTTGTGATTAGTTTGATCTAAAATATATTTAATTATATTAAAATAAAAGCTTAAATCCATTTTTAATTAAAATAATCCTTATTTTTTTCTATATAACTTTCACTAATTTTTCCAAAAGCATATTTATTTGGACTTAAAGTATTAGATAAGTTTTTCCTTTTTTCCATTACATCAATCTCATGTTTAGAATCTAGATTATTTAAAATTTCCTTTACACCTTCTAATATTTCATCATCAGTATTATCTAAAACTCGTCTATTTGAATAAATGAGATATTTTTGAAAATAATCATTAAAAATTTCTTCATATTTAACTTTTTGCCCATCAACAATCAATTTTTTTGGTAATGTAACATCATTTTTATTATACGAATAGATACCATGGAAGGGAAATAAGTTTGTTAATAAAACAGGCACATCAAGTTCATTTGCAATTGTGTATGGCCCAGAATTAGTACCAATAAAAAACTTTGATTTTTTAATTATATATAATTGTAAATCTCTATATTTATCGTCAGTCGTATCTATATGATAATAATTTTTATGACTACTCAATTTTTTTTGTACTTTATTTCCAAAATGGAAAATTTTATAATCTTTAGATAACAAATAATTTATTGACTTAAAATAAGTTTCAATATTTGCATTTCTAAAAGAATTATCATTATAATAGCTTTTATCTCTAACATGCATTGAAATAATCTTATCATTTTTCTTTAAATCAAAAAATTCTTTTTTAAATTTTTCAAAAAAAAATTTTTCTTGCTCTTTATCAATATAATTAATCTTTAAATTTTTTTTCTTAAAAAGAAAATTCAAATAATAAGATTTAGAAGATATATCATGTTCATCTAAATTAAGAATCTTATATCGAATTAATTCAGAATGAAAAAAAATATAGAGTATTGAACATAAGAAGATATTTTCTATAAAAATAAAATCTTTTTTAAAAATTTTATTTATTTCATAGTTTATTACAAATTTTTTTGGTGCATAAATTAAAAATTTTTTTTTACAAGAATTTAATTTTTGTTCTTTGTATAAATTACTCACTTGTCGAAAATAAGCTCCAATTTGCCAATAATTTACAATTACAAATCTAAATTTAGTATATTTAAGTATTATGATTAAAGGAAAAAAAATAATTAGAAATATTTTTATTAAAATATTTTTAATAATGGATAAAAAGAAATAAATTGAATTTTTATCTTTTGACCTTAGTGCAATAAAAAATACTTTGAGACGATCAAAAATATTATATTTTTCTCTTGGCAATTTAGTGAGAATATCTAAATCAATTGGATTTTCTGGTTTATAAACTTTATTAAAAAGGCTTTTCAACATATGATTATATTATATTTTGAATATGCGCCCGTTTATATTTTTATCTTTAATTATTTGATTAATTTTTTTAAAATAGTCTTTGGGTTTCTTAAAAATATTTAACTTTTGCTTAATTTTAAATTTTGTTTTATTTGTTTTTTTAATATTTGACCAAAAACTACCTTTAAATAATAGAGGTGATAATATTAAACAACAGGTTTGAAGATTTGTCTTATCCAAATAATATTTATGACTCTTAACTAAATAAATCTGTGCGGCTTTAGATATGATCACTGAAGGCTTAGCTTTTAAATTAAAAACTGAATCAGATCCAAAAAAAATTAATTTTATCTTTATATTTTTTGATTTTTTTTCTAAATTTTTAATTAATTTTAAAGGAAATTCTAAATTAATAAAAAGCATTTTCTTTAGTAATTGAGAATTGGCAATTTTTTCGTCTGATAAATCAGAGTCACCAACGCTATAAAATATATAATCAATATTTGATATTAATTTGATATATTTGAATAATTTATTTTCGTCTTTTTTGTTAAAAATGTTGAATTTAAGATAATTTAATTTTTTTTTATTTTTTGTACCAGTAAAATGTACTACATGGTTTTTTTTTCCTAAATAATCAACCAAATATTTACCAAATCCTGAAGATCCACCTATAACTAAAGAATTTTTTTTCATATTATATTATCTATCTTAAAAGTGTTTATATAAATAAAAATAAGTAAAAAGACATTAAAATAAAATTTAAGATGAAATTTCTTTTTTTTTAAACTAAACAATTATTTTTTACGATTTTATTAAAAGTTTATGAAAAGAAAAATGTCTACTGGATTAGTACATGGTGTTTTTGACGTTGTGCATCATGGTCATATTTTGCATTTTAAAGAAGCAAAAAAAAAAGTTAATTATCTTATTTGCTCTGTAACATCAGATAATTTTGTAAACAAAGGACCTAACAAACCACTATTTAAAAGTAGTGAAAGAATCGAATTTTTAGAAAGCTTAAAGTTTTTTGATAAAGTTGTAATAAGCGATGCTTCAACTGCGGTTAAAAATATCATCAAATATAAACCAAATTACTATTTTAAAGGTATAGAATACAAAAAAACAGTCTTAAAAGACCAGAATCTTAAAAAGGAAATAAAAGCATTAAAAAATAACCAAGGTCAAATTGTTTTTACTAATACCAAGGTAAGCTCTTCAAGCAAAATAATTAATCATGATTTTGGATTTTTGAGTAAATCAACTATTTCACAAATAGAGAATCTTAAAAATGATGTTAAAAAATTTAAAGAAAATAAATTTATTAATATGAGTTCCTATAATATTTTAATAGGTGAAAATATAATTGATAAGTACCTTTTCACAGAAATTTCTGGAAAATCAAATAAATCACCAATTGTCTCAACATTAAAAAAAAATGAAATAGGTTATGCTGGTGGCATATTAGTTGTTGCAAACCTTTTTGCAGAGTTTGTAAATAGAGTTTCACTACTTTCTTTTTCTGGAAAAGATTACACCACAACAATCAAAAAATATTTAAGCAAAAAGGTAAAACAATTAAAAGTGGATATTTTAAATTATCCAATAATTAAAACTAGAATCTTAGACCATTATTCAAAAAATAAATTGTTTCAAATAACAGAAAACGAAGATTATAAATTTAAACAATCCTCAATTAATAAAGTTGTAAATTTTATTCAAAAAAAAGCCACTTTATATGAAAATATAATTTTTTTTAATTATGGATATCAGTTAACAGATAAAAAAATTTTAAATTGCTTAAAAAAGTATAAATCAAAAATATTGATAAATTTCCAGACAAATTCTTATAATTATGGCTTCAA
>MDTG01127554.1_pt1 | contig 19818 bp, 21 predicted proteins | sample 811421 | NCBI WGS metagenome assembly MDTG01 (sample SAMN05326645, study PRJNA326480) | marine metagenome | isolation source: seawater | place: Pacific Ocean: South East | collected 2011
ATTTTTTTCAAATTATGCTCCTAGTTCTTTAAGTTGATCTATTCTTTTGGGCATGGTGTCAATAAATTTATCACCATATTCAACAATGTTGAAAAAGGATCCATTATTTAGATAATTTGGCCAGTGCTTTGAATCAACGTTTGAATTAACAAATGAGAATAGTAATACAATTATAATATATCCCCTTAATAATCCGAATAAGCCTCCAAGTGAGAAGTCAACAAATCCAGATCTTTTTGGCTGGATAATTCCTATAACAACCCTGTTTATTGATGATAATAATATGTATGAAACTATAAGAGTTAAAAAAAATATGGAAACGTCAGCTATAGTTTGGTTTGGAATATATTGATCAAATATAGGCCTTAAGTAAAAAAAAATATTTTTAATTATAAAGATAATTATTATCCATTTACCTAAGTTAAAAAAACTTTTTATTAGTCCACTTTTTATTGCGAAAAAAATTGAGATTAAACAAATAATAATAAAAGTGATATCAAATATATTTAGAAAATCTGAAATATTAATTCTGTTCATTGTTTAATTATGTTTTTTTAAACATTAAAAGAATTGGAAGTAGAGTTAAGCTTCCTATTAATGCTATAAGCATTGCTAGAGCAGTAAAGATGCCAAAGTAAATTGTAGGAAAAAAATTAGAAAAAACTAGAATCGAAAATCCAACTATTATAGTTAGAGATGTATTTTGTATTGCTCTTCCAACAGAGTTTTGACACATTTTAACTGTATTTAGGTGATCTTTTGTTTTTGAGAAATATTCTTGATATCTATAAACATAATGGATGCTGTTATCCACAGCTATGCCAATTGTTATAGCGGCTATAGTAATGGTCATTAGATCCAGAGGTATGCTGAGTAGTCCCATAATCCCAAGGATCGCAAAGCATGCAATTATATTTGGCGCTATTGTTATAGCTGCAATCTTGAAAGATCTAAAAAGAATTAGAAGCATTAAAAATATTCCAGACATTACTATTGCTAGAGATTTTATTTGTGAGTCAAACAAACTTTGCAACATATTATTGTAAAGTATTAGTATTCCAGAAACTGATATATCTAAATCGCTGTAGTTTTCTTTAAGGTAAGTATTTAGTTTATTAATAAATTCATTTCTTCTTAAATCCTTATGTGTGTCAACAATTCGCATAGTAATTCTAGCTTGGTTTTCATTAATTGAAACATAGGGACTTAAAATTTGTTCTTTCAACTCATCAGGTAGCTTTTTATAAAGAATAGCAAGCTCTAAAGTGTCAAATTCTTTGCCTTCATTTAACTTTTCTGCAGTGCGTATTAACGACGCAAGAGAAAGAACTTTTCCGGCATATTCATATTTTTCCAGATGATCATGAATACTTTTAATCGTATTCATTTTATCTTGATTAAACCAATAATCAGCTGGATTATATTCTATTCCAAAATCAAGAAAATCTTCATCTTCTTCTACTAATACTTCTTCAAACTGAATAATTACATCTAAGGGCGTTGTACCCCCTAATTTTTCATCAATAAGTTTCATTCCCTTGTAAATTTCAGTATCTTTTTTAAAATAATCTACAAAGCTATTTTCAACCTTTAATGTTGTAGTCCCATATATTCCAATTAATAGTATAAAAGAAAATATTATGACTACAGGTCCTGCAAATTGTAAATTTGCAATTAAGAATATATTTTTATCATTTTGGTTTTGATTAAATTCTAATCTTTTCAAATTAAATTTTGAGATCATAGCTGGTAAGAAAGTAAAACTTGTTAAATATGTTATTGTTAGCCCAACACACATCATTAATCCAAAGTCCATTACAGGTTTTATTTCACTAGTATACAATGTAGCAAAGGCAAATATCGTAGTTAATGCGGAAAATAAGCACGGCTTATACATTTTTTTCAGACATTTTATTAGTATTTCTATATTCTTTAAATTAGAATAATCATTCATAAACTGTCTATACCTAACAACTATATGAACGGTCATAGATAGAGACAATATCATCATAAGCATTATAAAATTTGAAGAAATTACTGTGGCTTTCCAATTCAATAACGATATTGCACCAACCATAGTTATTAGGCAGTATACACAGTTTGCAATAGAGACGAACATCCATGCAAAATTTCTAAATATAAGATAAAGAACTAATAGAATAAAAATTAGAGCACCAAATCCAAAAATAAGAATATCATTTTTTACGAAACTAATTGTATCATCTGCTATCATTGATACTCCTCCTAGATGTATTTCAATATTAGAAGATTGGAAATTCTTTATAATATTTCTGATTTCGATGATATTTTGATGTCGTTCCTCATCAATTGATTTTTTTAATTCTTGATATTTAATTTCAATAATTAATTTTTTTTCTTTTTCAGATGAACTTAATATTTTTTTGTCATTAAACTTATCTCTTTCAAATATTAAACTTTCATAGTCATTATCTCTTTTAAAATAAACTATGATTCCGGTTGTAGTGGAATCTTCACTTAGAATAAGATTTTTAAATATAGGACTTTCTGTAATTTCATTTTCAGCATCAGCTAGGTCTATATTTGGAGATTCAATAGTTAGAATTTCATTAACAAGATCAGATAAACTTTGATTATTTACAGATAATAAAGGTACATCAAGTATTGATTGAACTGAGTCTACCCAGCCTAAATTTTTAATTTCAGAAGTTAGTGTTTTTATTAAAAAAAGATTATCTTTAGTAATTATTCTATCATTATTTGTTAATGTTAAAATTAAGAAATCTTTTGATGAATAAGTATTTAATATTTCCCTATATTTTTTTAGATCTTTATCATCATCTAAAATCAATGTGTCTGATGATGCATCAAGTTGAAAATTTCTAGAGCTTATAGAAAATACAATGAAGAGACCAATAAGTATTAGCAAGAATATATTAAGATATTTAGTAAATAGAGCTGAATATAAATCTTGCATCATTCATGCAATATATCTTCTTTGATATCGATTGCCTAGACTAGTTAATATCTCATAAGGTATAGTTTTGATAATCTTTGATAAGTAATCAATATTATTTTTTGAATTTATAAGTTCTATATAGTCTTTTTCTGATATTTTACTCTTTCTAAATTTTGTTAAGTCTACAGTAATTAGATCCATCGATACTCTTCCAACTATTTTTACTTTTCTATTTTTATAATATAATTCAACTTGATTTGAAAAAAGTCTACTGAATCCATCTGCGTATCCAATGGGAATTGTTCCAATTATCATCTTTTTTTTCGCCTTATACGAGGATCCATAGCCAATTGTTTCACCCTTATTTATAGTTCTTTTTTGAATTATTTTTGCTTTTAGAGTAACAACATGATCATAATTATTGCTCTTATTTATTCTACAATTTCCTCCATATAGTGAAATACCTGGTCTTACTAAATCGAATTGGTATTCCCCTCCAAGTAATATTCCAGCTGAATTAGATAAACTTAGTTTGACATTAGGAAAATGTTTTGAAATTTCTTTAAATTTTTTTAATTGTCTAATATTTTTTTTGTTTTTTGAGTTATCTGCACAGGCTAAATGACTCATTACAAGATTAATATGACAATTCTTTATTAAAACTTTCTTTTTTTCTAATAAGATTTTTGTTTGCTCACTATCAAACCCTAGCCTTGACATCCCTGTATCAAAATGTAAGGCGATTTTAATTGGGCTTTTCTGATTATATGAAAATGATTCTGCTTTTTTTAATTGTATTAAGTTATTTATTACAGGGATAAGATTATATTTATAGAAAATACTTATATTATTATCATTTAAACCATTTAGGACGTAAATAGAAATATTTTTACTTATATTCCTAAGTTCTATTGCTTCTGTTAAAGTTGCAACAAAAAAAACACTACATTTATTAGCAATAAGTGATTTAGCTATAGGTTCAATTCCAAGTCCATAGGCATTTGCTTTTACGGTAGCAGCAACATTACAATTTTTGGATACTTTATGTTTAATTTTCTTATAATTTTTAATTATAGATCCTATTTTGATATCTAGAAATGTATTTTGATCAATATTTTTTTGCTTCATTGCTGAAAGTTATCATTATTAAATTAATCGTAGTTATTTAATTGATCGTTACTTATAAAATTTCCAAATCTTGTATATTTACTTTCAAAACTAAGTTTTATATTTCCAGTTGGTCCATGTCTTTGCTTGCTTATTAAAAGATCAGCTTGTCCATGTATTTCATCCATTTTTTGCTGCCATTCAATAAAATCTGCTGAGCCAGGAGTAGGCGCTGCCTTCTCTAGATAATATTCTTCACGAAAAATAAACATAACGACATCAGAGTCTTGTTCAATTGATCCAGATTCTCTAAGATCAGATAACTGAGGTTTTTTGTCTTCCCTTTGCTCTACTTGTCTAGAAAGCTGAGACAGTGCTATTATTGGAATGTTCATTTCTTTTGCCAGTGCTTTTAATCCTTGAGTAATTTCTGAGATTTCTAGTACTCTTGATTCATTTTTAGAATATTTTGAAGGTCTTAATAACTGCAGATAGTCAACAATAATCAGACCTAAACCATGCTGTCTTTTCAATCTTCTTGCTCTGGATGATAATGTTGCAATATTAATTGCTGGAGTATCATCAATAAATAATGGTATCTCAATAATTTTTTTTGAAACATTCACTAGAGAATCCACATCATTTTCAGATAAATTTCCTTTTCTTATTTCATTTGAACTTATTTTAGACTGTTCAGAAAGTATTCTAGTAGCTAACTGCTCAGAAGACATTTCTAAGGAAAAGAAAAGAACAGTAGAATCTTTATCATTTTTTTTATGAGCATTTTTAGCAACATTAAAAGCAATATTAGTCGCTAAAGAGGTTTTACCCATTGAAGGCCTACCAGCAATAATTAATAAATCTGAAGGGTGTAACCCCCCTAATTTTTGGTCTAGGTCTCTAAAATCAGTAGACACTCCTACAACACTAGAATCATTTTCAAATGCTTTGTGCATTAATTCTACTGCTTCCTCAATTGAAGATTTAAATGACTTAACATTATGAGTTTGCATACCCTTTTCAGAAATTTGATAAAGATCTTTTTCTGCTTCTTCTATTAATTCTGAAGGATTTATATCCATATCACTTTCTATTGCTGAGAAAGAAAGTTTTCCTCCAAGGCTATATAAACCTCTTCTTACTGCCAGATCATATATAATTTGAGCATAATTTTTAGCATAGTCTAAAGACACTGCTGCATTAGCTAGTCTAGCTAAATAATTTGAACCCCCAATCTCCTCTAAACTTTTTTCAATTTCAAAATAATTTTTTAAAGTTATAGGAGTTGCAAGTTGGCCTTTGGCTACTATTTTATTAATAACTTCATATATTTTTTTGTGAATTTCTTCAAAAAAATGTTCTGTTTCTATTATCTCAGAAATATCATAAAGGATGTCATTATTGAGTAGGATAGCTCCTAGGAGACCCTGTTCAGCCTCAAGGTTATGAGGCATTTCTTTTATCATTGAATTTCCTGGATTGAGCTGGACAGTAGTTGACATTAAATGCATATTAAGGCCTTGTTGATCACTAAGGCCAGTAAATATATAGAAAAGATATTAACAGGCATTCATATCTGTTAATAGATCTTAGGAAAGGTAATAAATTAATTTATAATAGCGTTATAAATTATTGATTTAAAAGGTTCAGCATTTCTATTATTTTTTAGCTACTACTATCTTTATCTTAGATTCTACTTCTTCATAGAGCCTTATAGTTGCATCAAATTCGCCAATAGATTTAATAGGATTTAGGATTACCATTTCTGGTTTAATTTGTAATCCTTTTGACTTGAGAATATCAACAATTTGCTTTTGTGTAATTGCTCCATAAAGAGCTCCTTGATCATTAGATTCACTGATTAATTTGACTGTTATTCCATCAATTTTTGATTTAATTAGTTGCGCATCTTCAACTTTTTTTTGATTATTAGCATTTATTTCTGCCATCTTTCCATTAAGTTCATCTTTATTCTTTTTATTAGCTACAATTGCTTTTTTTTGAGGAATTAAAAAATTATTGGCATAACCATCTTTTACAGTAACTATATCACCTGCTTTGCCAAGTTTGTTTAAAGATTCAAGTAAAATGATTTGCACAATTATCTTCCTGAGTAAGGTAATAAGGCAAGATAGCGAGCTCTTTTTATTGCAATAGCCAGTTCTTTTTGTTTTTTCATCGATATATAGCTAATCCGTCTTGGAGTAATTTTTCCTTTTTCAGATAAATATTTTTTTAGAGGCGCTATATTTTTATAATTAAAGTTATTATTTGAGTCTCCTTTGACCATTATTCTTTTTCCTTTGCCATCATAGGTGTTGGTGTTTGCTCAAATTCTTTTACTTTTATTGACAAATAACGAATAATATTTTCATTGAGATTTAGTTTAGAATTCATCTCGCCAATTTTCTCATTAGACATTTCAATATTCATATATTGGTAAAAGGCTTTTTTATTGTTTTTGATTGGATAAGAGAGATTTTTTAGTCCCCAGCTTTCTTTGTATATAATTTTTCCCTCTAGCTCACCAATTATTTTTTCATGATTACTTATTGCAGATTCCAGATCTGTGCTACTTAGATCCTGCTTTAGCATATATACGTGTTCAAATAGTGCCATAAGAAATAGTTGTATTTATTGTTAAAAAAGGAATAAATATTCTATTATTTATATTAAAGCAAGAATTCTTTTACAATGAAAATATCATTAATTTTCCCTGGTCAAGGCTCACAATTTATTGGAATGGGAAAAGATTTTTATGACTCATTTACTGTTGCAAAAGATGTTTTTTCTCAACTTGATGATACATTAAATCGATCTTTAAGCAGTATTATTTTTTCGGGACCTGAACAAGAATTAAGTAATACTGTAAATTCTCAGCCATCAATCATGGCTACTAGTGTGGCAATATATAATACAATTATTGAAGAAAATCTTATTGATAGAAATTTAATAAAATGTGTAGCAGGACATTCATTGGGGGAGTATAGCGCATTGGTAATTAATGAATCTTTGTCCATTAAAGATTCAATTAGGCTTTTAGATATTAGATCTAGAGCAATGCAAGAGAGCATGCCCATTGGAACAGGTGGAATGGTTGCATTAATTGGTAAAAAATTATCTGAAGTAGAAGAAATTTTACCTGAGATGCAAGAATTTGGAGAAATATTTATAGCAAATGACAATGCCGAAGGCCAAGTAGTTTTAAGTGGAGAAATAAAGCCCATTAGATTTATTTGTGAAAATTATAAGAAATTTAATATTAAAAGAGCAATTCAGCTTCCTGTAAGTGCACCTTTTCACTGCAAATTAATATCAAATGCCTCTTTAAAACTAGAAAATGAAATAGCTAATCAAAAATTTAATAATTTTATTTTTCCTTTATACTCTAATGTTACAGCTGAGCCCTGCAATAATCACACAATAAAGAATTTACTTGTAAGGCAAATTATTAGTAGAGTAAGGTGGAGAGAGTGTATTGAAAATATGATTAATGATGGAGTAGATTACTTTATTGAGATTGGCCCAGGCAATGTTTTAACTAATCTAATAAAAAGAATAAATAAGGAAGTTAAGGCAATATCGATTTGCTCAGTAGAAGATCTAGAAAAAATTAAATTGGTAGACTTTGATTCATGAAAAATGTTCTAATTACAGGTGCGACAGGAGGAATCGGATCAGCATTGATAGATATTTTTTATGGGAAAGATTATAATTTATTTGTAACAGGAAGTAATAAAGAAAAGCTTCAATCTATAAAATCTAAATATTCAGAAAATTTAGAAATCTTTGCCTGTAACTTATCAAAAGATCAAGAAATTTCTGATTTGATGAAAAAAACTGAAGAGTATTTTGGAGATGTTGACATTCTAATAAACAATGCTGGAATAACAAAGGACAATTTATTTCTTAGAATTAGCAAAGATGATTGGAAAGAAGTAATGGATGTTAATTTAAATGCTAACTTCTCTATAACAAAAATTGCAATAAAGGGAATGGTTAAAAAGAGATGGGGGAGAGTAGTAAATATCTCTTCAGATGCGGCTAAGATTGGAAACCCAGGTCAAACAAATTATGTAGCATCCAAATCTGCAATAGAAGGATTTTCTAGATCATTGGCAAATGAAGTAGCTTCAAGAAATGTCACAATTAACTGTATATCTCCAGGCTTTATCAGTACAAATATTCTAGATAGTGTTGCAGATGATAAGTTACAAAGTATGGCCAAGAATATACCTTGTGGAAGAATTGGAGATCCTAAAGATGTAGCCAATGCAGTTTTCTTTCTTGCATCAGAAGAATCATCGTATATTACAGGCCAGGTCATTCATGTAAATGGTGGCTTGACAATGTAATATATTGCATATTAAAAAAAGTTTAGAATTAAATTATTAGGAGAATTTATGAGTGAAATAGCAGATAAAGTAAAAAAGATTATAGCTGAGCACCTTGGTATTGACGATATGGAAAGAATTACAGAAGATGCAAAATTTATTGATGACTTAGGGGCTGATAGCCTTGACACAGTAGAGTTAGTAATGGCTTTTGAGGAAGCATTTGATGTAGAGATTCCAGATGAAAAAGCGGAGACTATACTTACTGTTGGTGACGCCATTTCTCATCTAGATTCTAAATAGTTATATAGCAATAATCATTAAATTAAGTGAGAAGAGTTGTAGTTACCGGGGCTGGAATGATTACTCCCTTTGGTTGTGGTGTTGACTATAATTGGAATAAACTAATTCAAGGTGTTTCAGGAGCTAGCAGGATTACTAAATTTAATGCTGACGATTTAAAATGTAAGGTAGCATGTGAAGTTCCTATAGGAGATGGGAAAAATGGAACATTTAATGCAGAGAATTGGATTGAAAAAAAAGAAATAAAAAAGATAGATGATTTTATTAAATATTCATTAGCCGCCAGCGAAGAATCTTTTCAGAATTCAAATTTACCAATTTTCTCCGACCCTTTATCCTTTAATGCAGGATGTATTATTGGATCAGGAATGGGAGGGTTGCCAGGGATAGAACAGACCTCGCTTGAATACTCGAAAGGAAAGAAAATTAGTCCATTTTTTATTACTGGAAGAATAATTAATATGCCTTCAGGTTATATTTCAATTAAATATAATTTAAAAGGACCTAGCTATTCAACTGTTTCAGCTTGTGCCTCTGGTGCACATGCAATAGGAGAATCTTTTAGATTAATTCAACATGGACAAGCAGATATTATGGTGACAGGTGGTTCAGAAGCCACAATTTGTGCTACATCAATAGAGGGCTTTTCAGCTTGCAAGGCCTTAAGTTTAAAATTTAATGAATACCCTGAAAAATCTTCAAGGCCATTTGATGATGAGAGAGATGGATTCGTGATGGGTGAAGGTGCAGGAACAATTATTTTAGAAGAGTTAGAGCATGCAAAGAAAAGAAATGCAAATATTTTATGTGAATTAAAAGGATATGGCATGTCATCAGATGCATTTCACTACACATTACCCGATCCATCTGGTGATGGCGCTTATAGAGCAATGCAAAATTGTATTAATGATGCTCAGGTCCCTTTAGAAAAGATTAACTACATAAATGCGCATGGAACTTCTACTCCTGCAGGAGATAAAGCTGAAGCATTAGCAATTGAAAGAATTTTTAAAGACGAATTGAGAAAGGTAAATGTATCATCAACTAAATCTCAAATAGGACATCTTTTGGGAGCAGCCGGGTCCGTTGAGGCTATTTATTCTATTAAATCGATAATAGAAGGTATTTTGCCTTGTACAATAAATTTGGAAAAGCCTATACCTTCTTCGAGAATAAATTTTATTCAAAAAGATCCAATGGAATCAAATACTGATAATGTTTTGTCAAATTCATTTGGTTTTGGCGGTACAAATGTGACACTAATGTTTTCTAAATTTAATGGATATTAATATCAATAAACCACTAATAATTATTATTTCATCACCTTCTGGAGCTGGAAAAACATCTATTTGTAAGAGATTAATAGAATTAGATTTGAATATTAAGCTTTCAATATCTGTTACGACTAGATTACCTAGGGATAACGAAAATGATGGACTCGATTACTACTTTGTAAATTTTAATAAGTTTCAAAAAATGATTATGAATAATGAATTTTTAGAATATGCAAAAGTGTTTAATAATTATTATGGTTCACCAAGAGAACATTTAGATAATTATTTGGACAAAGGAAATGATGTTTTATTTGATATAGATTGGCAAGGTGCTCAACAAATTATTAATTCTAATTATCCAAGAATAATTACAATATTTATTATGCCTCCATCTAAAGAAACAATTGAACACAGGCTTTTAAAGAGGCAGAAAGATTCAGGTGATAATATTCAAACCTTAAGAAGTAGAATGTCAGAGTATGAAACAGAAATCAGTCACAAAAATGAGTATAAATATGTTATCACTAATAAAAACTTAGATGAATGTACTAATGAAATAATTGAAATAATTAAAAAAGAACGAGCTTAATTTATTTTTTATATTAATTTAGAAAGCTTGCAATAATCATCTAATGATAAATTTTCAGCTCTTAGGTCAAGATTATAGTTATTCTGCTCTAAAATATTTTGATACTCTTTAAGGCTTGATTTAATTTTTTTTCTTCTATGTAAAAAAGCTTTTCTTAATATAGTTTCTAATTTATTTATATTAACTTTTTTATATTTACTAGTCGGAGAAAATTCTAAAACTATTCCATTTACTTTAGGTCTTGGTCGAAAGATACCTGAGGGGGCAATAAGTAGTTTTTTTATATTAAATCTTACTTGAGATAATACTGATATTCTGCCATAGGATTTTGAATTTTTTTTTGCAATTATTCTTTCACCTAGTTCCTTTTGGAACATAAGGTACATTTTTTCATAAAAAGGAGGCCAATTATCAAATTTTACCCACTTAACTAACAATTGACTTGAAATGTTAAAAGGAAGATTGCCTACGATTAAAGCATTCTTACTTATATTTAACTCAAGAAGATTAAGTTTTAAGGCATCAGTATTAATGATCGAAATATTTTTATTTTTATAGCAGTTTAAATATTTAATAAGGTCATAATCTTTTTCAATTAAAATTATTTTTTTATGTTTTTTTGCAACTAAATATTTTGTAAGAGCCCCTTTACCTGGACCTATCTCAATTATATTTGTTTCAGAATTAGATTTAATTAATTTATTTAGTTTGATTAGAAAGTTTTCATCATGTATAAAATTTTGGCCAAGAGATCTTTTAGCCTTCATTTTTTTTATTATTTATATTCAATTGTAGCTTCAGATCTTAAGTCTCTAAGCATTTTACTGCCTTTTAAAGCTAATTGTTTATCCATAATAATCTTTTCTGCTAGTTCAATAGTAAGTTCAGGGTCATTTTTCATTAACTCTTCAATCTCCTCATCAGAAATTGAAGTAACCCGATAGTAGAGCCTGCCTATCAAAGTCTGCCAAGCAATATCATTATATAACATTTCATAGAATTCATTGATATTTATATTGTTAATTTTCATTAACTCAAATATCACTTTCTTATCTAGCCCTCTGCTTCTGAAATATTGATTTTCATAATAATCAAGGTCACTTGATCCAATGTTAATATCATATTCTTTTATTTCTTCAGTTTTGAGAAGAGCATCAATAAGCTCATCAACTATGTTACTTGTAATAATACTACTATTTTCAGGAGTAATTTGCATCTGATTAAGTATTGCAAAAATTTTAACTCTTTGTTCTATGTCGTAATTTGTAATTACATTATCATTTACAAGGATAGCTATTTTATTTGTGTTTTCAGATGCATAATTATTAGTATTTAAAAGAAAAGAAAAGCTAATTGATAATATTATAACTAAAAACTTATTCATTATCCTATACTTCAGGTCCAAATAATTTCTTATTTCCGTATGTTTTTGTAGATCCAAAAGGTTTTAAAACTATAGTTAAGCTAAGTCCATCACTTTCATTTATGTCTCTATCCATAGTTAAGTCCTTATAATAGTTAAAATTTACTCCTAGACAATCGTTCTCATATAAAAGACCGTATTGATAACCAATATTATTTTTTGTGTTTAAGTCTCTTGTTCCTGTAAAATTTAGAGAGAAGTCTTTTCCAAGCAATATATTTCCTCCGACTCTAATCTGCTCAGACCCTGTCGAATATTTACTGGAAGTGTAGTCATGATCAACAGCAAATCTAAATTTTTCAAAATCAAAAAAAGCATTTATATTAGATCCTTTAATATCTTTGTTATCTCTATCTATTATCATAGTATTATTAATATATTTATCTGAATCAAAAATAAATCGTGATGCAACCATAAAATCCGACACTTCTTCTGAGGAATCAGACTTATTTTTATTAATTTTTGCCGATTGCCCTAATGTAAATTTGACATCTAGACTCTCTTGAAGATCTAAAAACCATTCCATGCCATAATTGATGCGCGGCCCACTTTCCCATTCATTTAAACCAGTTGCTCTATTATGAGAAAAAATATTGCCAGAGTTTATTGATTGGGCTTCTGTATAATTATTATAAGGAGCCAATATTGGCATGAAAATTGGAGTAAAGGTTTGAGAATAATTTTTATCTACTTTAATTAAAGGAAAAGATAGCTTTGATGCCAATTGAGGAAAAAGTGCAAGAGTATTTTCGTCTTTTGCACTTCCTTTATAGTCAACTGACGATGAAACGATTCTAAAATTTGCACTGTTGTCAAATACAATACCGGTATTTCTAGATACAATATTTTTAGTCCAATTTATTTGAGAGGATGCTTGAGATGAATACGAGTTATCTAAATTTTTATAGTTTTTGAAATCATTATAGAGGGAAATGCTCCCTCCGAAATCTTCATCTTTGATATTAGTTATATCATAGTTTATTTCTGGATATAAATATTCCCATTGTTCAGAATCTTGTCTTGTTAGATGTTTATAGGCATTTGACTCCATTGAAAAATTTGAATTTTCATTAGATCGTTCGAAGTAAAAGCCAGATTTATAGACTGTAAGATTGTTTAATTTCATCCTACGCATGTATGTGTCGTTATTACTTGTTTGTATATAAGTTTTTAAGTCTCCAAATTTATTTTGTATTTCTGCATCAGCAAATATATGATTTCTTGTTCCAAGATTATCATCATTATCATCTATACTTGCGTTAATTTGAAATAATCCAATTTTATCTAAGTGACGGTAATCAATTTCATAAAAATTGTTAACGTTACTTTGAATATTTGGAGTAATAGTTATATCTCTATTTTCTGCAATATCATAAAAGAATGGCAGTCTAATAGTATCACCCAATTGATCATCTGTTTGAACAGTAGGCATTAAAAATCCAGTTCTTTTATTAACACTTGGATCTGGATGAGCAAAGTAAGGGAGATAAAAAATAGGAATATTAAAAATATGCAAAAGCGCATGATCATAATGCACTGTTTTTTTTTCTAAATCATGGTAAGTTTTGCTTGCCTTAAGTTTCCACCCTGGACAATTCTTTATTAGATAGTTTTCTTTAAGGCACGGTGTATACTCAGAATTAGAAATTATATTTATTTCATTTTGCTTAATAATTTTATTCCCAACTAATCGCGATCCATCTTTAAGTCTAATTTTAATATTGTCTGCATTAATATAAGATGAATCATCCTTAACTATTATTTTATCTGAAAAGTAATTATTGTTATATTCATCAGTAAGTGAAACATTCCCTTCAGCTTCTATTAATCCTTCATTTCTATTATAAATGATTTTATCTGCCTTAGATGAGAGTTTTTCACCTATAATTATTACATTACCTTCGCTATTTACTATATTATCTTCTTGATCAACTGATAATTTGTCAGAAGTAATTTTAAATTCTTGATTTGCTTTTAGATTATTGTTTATTAATATAAGCAATATAAAGAAAATATAGATTACAAAGTAAAAATTTTTTGTTTTTAGTAAAACAGTCATTTAATACCTTCCAATTAATTTTGGGTATTTGAAAATCAGTATAGATAAAAATAAAACAATAATTGGCATACAGCCTTTTCCAACCAAAGGGCTTATTTGAGACGATGATGCCAATGCATCTAATAAGTTAGAGATAAAATATATTAAAAATATTAAAATAAAAGATATTATAAAAGTTGTAAAAAATTTATCATTTTGCTTAAGTTTATTTGAAATACTAGCTGATAAAATTAACAAACTTGTCATTAAGATAGGTAAGAAAATTAAGTTGTAATAATGTAATTTAAAATCAATTGCTGAGTAGCCTAAATCTTCAAGGAAATCAATGAACCTTCCTAATCTCCAAAATGAAATGCTTAAAGGAGAGGATAGGCTGTCAGAAATATCTTCTATTTCAATATTAGTTTTATATGTGAATTGTTTTTCAAAATATGAATTATTGAACTTAGGAGATATTTGAACATCGTTCATTTCCCAATAACCTTTTCTTAGTTTTGCTGAGCTGCCATCTAATCTTCCTTGAAATGTACCATTGGCATCATATTCAAGTATCATAAAATTAGAAAGGGTCTCACCTTCATTTTTAATATCTTTTGCAAAAAGTACACTTGATAGATTACTTTCGTCATTGAATTGTTTTAACCAGATTCCATTTTTAGTAATTGATGCAAATTTATCTACTCTATTTATATATTCATATTCTAGTTCGCTATACCTATCTTCAAAAATTGCCATTAATGGGTTTAATGCACCAATAAAAAATGTCCCTATTAAGAGATAAAGAACGATAGGTGAAATTAATATGGACTTCATTGATATGCCTGATGAAGAAACAACAGTGAGTTCAGAATTTCTTATTAAAAACAAGAAAGTAAATAATGAAGAAAAGAATGCGACAACTGGAAGGGTAAACATAGTTAAGTTAAGGAAATTATATGAGCTTAATTGAAATATAATCTGTAATGGAACGCCTTTGTTAGTTGATTTTCTAAATTGTTCAATAAAATCTCCTACGAATACTAAAATTGCAAACATCGTAAAAGTTATTAAAAATGAGTAAAAGAAACTCTTAAATAAATACATATTTATTTTAGAAAACATTACTTATCCTTGTTAAGTTTTTATTTTCATTGATTAGCAATAGTAAAATCAATGTCATAATAATTATTGGAACAGAATAATTTAAAAGAAAATACGAATTATTTTCAACAAGAAGATTTGACATTCCTATTTCAATAATCTTTATAGAAAAGCCAATAATAGAGATAACAATAATAGGAATTAACCAACTTTCGTCAGGTCTTTTGGATAATTTGAAAACAAGCAAGGGCAGAAGAGCAAGGCAAAACAAATAAATAGGATTTATAAACCTATTATTCAATTCAGCAAATTGTTCATTATCATAATCTTTTTCTCTTATTCTTTTAATTATAGTAGAAGTTTTTAATTCATCTGCATAAATCCATACATCTTCTTTTTTTTGATAGGGAGATAAATTTAAATCATAACTCTCAAAAGCAATTTCAGATATCTTCTTATTTTCTTTATTGAATATTTGGATGCTGCCGTTGTATAATCTTAGAAATTTATTTTTCTTTTCAACTACTAACCTCCCTTTTTCAGCTATATAGGTATTTGGATTATTTGGATCTTTGAGATCATGAATTAATAGGCCAGAAATTTTATCTCCATTAATTTCTTGAAGAAAAATTGTTAATGTATCGACTGGAGAAATAAATTTTCTTTCTTTTAAAATTCCAGAATGTATTCCAGACGACCTAATGTCAATTATCTTGTGACGGATTTCATTTAAGGAATATGGGGTTATAAAAATACTTAATGTAATCATAAATATGAATATCATTGATGAAAAAATGATAATTGGTTTGATTAAAATATTTTTATTAGATTTTCCAGATGCCCAGAGAACAATTAATTCACTGTCACTTCTTAATCTATTTAGAACAAATAAAATTGAAATAAAGAGAGCTATTGGAGTCGTAAGTTGAAAAATCTTAGGTAATAGCAAAAATACGTATGAAAAATAAGCAGATATCTCCACATTATCTGTTGTTAGTAAATCAAGATGACGAAGACTCTGCCCTAGCCATAGTATCCCAGTTAGTAGAATGCTACTGAATAGAAAGCTTGATGAAATTTCCTTAATTACGTATATTGTTACCCTTGACATTTATTCAGTTATATCAATATTTTGCTAAAGGTACATAATACTATGGATATTCAATTTAACAATCTTCGACAGGAAAAAGACTTTTCTGGCATAATTTTTTGTGATCAAAACTGTAGATTAGTTGGATTTGGGAAAAAGCTAGACCAACTGTCAAAAAAACATATATCTAGCATTATTAAAGGAGATGAATCCTTCCAAAATAGAAACTCAAACCACTTTGATTACACTGTAATACATCAACCTGAAAATCTTAAACTTCGTAAATTATATGTTTTTAAATTAAAAAAATTCAAGGATTATTCAATTAGAGATTTTCAGATTCTTGGAGGACATCTCCAATCTCTTATCAAATTCTATAAAGAAGATAAAATAGTCATTTATCCTGATGGAGTTACTTCTTCGAAGGTTAGTTTTATAAATTCTGTTGGAGAGCTTGTTCTAGGTATAAAATTATCTTCTTATAAATTTAATAAATACCATACTAAAAAAGTTTCTAAGAATAAGCAAAAAATAAAAATTCATTCAGCTCAATACAATAGAATTCTTAAAAAATTAGAAACAATAAATGCAATATCAGAAGGTGTAAAATTAACTCGTGATCTTGTTACTGAGCCTCCTAACTTTATGACACCTCCAAAGATAGCTGAAAATGCAAAGTCATTAGAGTCACTCGGAGTAGATGTTAAAATTCTGGGTGAAAAAGAAATGAAAAAACTTGGGATGGGGTCGTTGCTAGGAGTAGGTCAAGGTAGCATCCATGAGTCGCAGTTGGTAATAATGAAATGGAATGGTTCTAGAAATAAAAAGAAGAAACCAATAGCTTTTGTGGGTAAAGGTGTTTCTTTTGATACTGGAGGAGTCTCATTAAAACCTTCAAATGGAATGGAGGAAATGAAATATGACATGGGTGGATCTGCAGTTGTTATAGGACTAATGAAAGCTCTAGCAGCTAGAAAAGCAAAGGTTAATGCTATTGGAGTGGTTGGTTTAGTTGAAAATCATATTGGAAGCAATGCTCAAAGACCAAGTGATGTTGTAAAATCCTATTCAGGTCAAACAATTGAAGTTCTAAATACTGACGCAGAAGGAAGACTTGTTTTGGCGGATGCCCTTTGGTATACACAAGAACAGTATAAACCTGAGGTAATAATTGACCTTGCAACTTTAACCGGAGCTATAATAGTTGCTCTTGGAGATGAATATGCAGGACTATTCTCTAATAATGACAAACTAAGTAGGCAGTTGACTGAAGCAGGGGTGATTGAAGATGAAAAATTATGGAGACTCCCTCTAAATGACCGTTATGATAAAATGCTTAATTCTCCTATAGCAGATATGCAAAATATAACCAATGGTAGAGGACCAGGCTCAATTACCGCTGCTCAATTTCTTCAACGATTTGTTAATAAGGTTCCTTGGGCTCATTTAGATATTGCTGGCACAACTTGGACAAAAAAACCAATACCTACTTCTCCAAAAGGTGCAACAGCTTTTGGGGTTAAGTTATTAAATCGATTAGTATCTAAATTTTATGAAGGAAAATAAAGAAACGCCTATGGAAAAAACTTTTTCTATTATTAAGCCCGATGCGGTAGAAAGAAATAAAATTGGTGAAATTACTGCTATGCTTGAAGCGGCAGGATTAAGAATTGTTGCCTCAAAGAGAATTAAACTTGATCAAGAAAAGGCTGCAGCTTTTTACAGTGTTCATGTAGATAAGCCTTTCTTTAAGAGTTTATGTGATTTTATGTGCTCAGGTCCTATTGTAGTTCAAGTCCTTGAGGGTGAAAATGCAATTCAAAGAAATAGAGAGGTAATGGGTGCAACTAACCCTGAAGAAGCTGCTGAAGGCACAATTAGAAAAAAGTTTGCGCTCTCTTTAGAAAAAAACTCTGTTCATGGTTCAGATAGTTCAGAAAATGCTGTTATTGAAATTAATCAATTTTTTTCTGATAAAGACATCATTTCTTAAGTATTAACTTAATCGCCTTAGGGTACATTACGTGTTCTTCTTTAAGAACCTTATCAGCAAGGGTATATTCTGTATCATTAATATCAATCCTTACTTCTTTCTGAAGAATTATTTCTCCATCATCTAAATTTTCATTTACATAATGGACAGTGCAGCCTGCGACAGTTTCTTTATTTTCTATGGCACGCCGGTGCGTATTAAGACCTTTATATTTAGGTAGTAAGGAAGGATGAATATTGATTATTTTTCCTGTAAATTTATCAATAAATCTTTTTGACAATATCTTCATATATCCAGCTAAACAAACTAGTTCAAGATTGTAAGGTTCAATTAATTTTAAAATTTCTTCTTCAAAGCTATTCTTATCTTTAAAATTTTTAATTTCTAACGAAATAGCATCAATATTATTTTCATATGCTAATTCCATACCTTTAGCATCGGAGTTATCTGAAAAGACAACATTTACTTTTCCTGGAAAATCTAAATCTTTACTTGCGTTAATAATAGATTTTAGATTTGAACCACGTCCTGATATGAATACACCAATTGGAGGCTTAGTCATTAAAATTTAATTTTCCAATAAATTTAATTCTTTTTTTAGATTTCTTTGAATTTAAAAGGATCCCAATGTTGTCATAGTCTAAATTATGCTTTTTCATAATATTTTCAAATTTATTTAATTTTGATTTCTCAATAATCACAACCATTCCATACCCGCAATTAAAAGTTCTTAACATTTCAGATTGGCTTACTCCATAACTTTGAATCCATTTAAATATTTTTGGTACTTTCCATTTATTTAGATCTATTTCAGCTTCAACATTACTTGTTAAAGACCTAGGCAGATTTTCTGATATACCTCCACCAGTTATATGTGCACATGTTTTGATTAATCTTTTTGAAAATAATTCAAGTATCGGTTCAACATAAATCTTTGTTGGTTCAAGTAAAAGTTTACCAATTGTCTTACTTTTATCTATTTTTTTATTAAGCTTTACTTTTTTTGTTTTAATTATTTTTCTGACCAGAGAAAAGCCATTTGAATGTAAGCCCGATGATCTTATGCCAATAATGATGTCATTTTGCTTTAATCTTGGCTTGTTATCTTTTAAGCCACTTTTTACTCCAACACAAAAACCAGCAAGATCATATTTGTCATTCCTGTCAACACCTGGATGTTCTGCAGTTTCACCGCCTAAAAGAGAACAATTTGATTTTTTGCAACCTTCTATAATACCTTTTATAATTTGAGCACCTTTTACCAAGTCAAGCTTCCCAGTTGCTATATAGTCGAGAAAAAAGAGTGGTTTTGCCTGATCAACGATTAGATCGTTAACACACATAGCTACTAAATCGATTCCTATGGTTTTGTGGTTATTCATCATATTAGCTATTTCAATTTTTGTTCCTACTCCATCAGTAGCACCAACAAGAATTGGTTTTTTTATTTTTGGGTTGAGTGTAAATTGACCAGAAAATCCACCAATATTCGATTTTTTTAAATGTTTATCTTTTTGTATTAATTTTTTAATTTGAGATACAAACTTATTACCTTTATTTATACTTACACCTGAACTTGAATATGAAAATTTTTTCATTTGTTAATTATATATATGAATAATTATAAA
>MDTG01124652.1_pt1 | contig 19813 bp, 18 predicted proteins | sample 811421 | NCBI WGS metagenome assembly MDTG01 (sample SAMN05326645, study PRJNA326480) | marine metagenome | isolation source: seawater | place: Pacific Ocean: South East | collected 2011
AGATCTTTCCTTCTGGATAATTTGGGTAACCTGTAAGTATATCTACACTATGTCCTTTAGAAATAAGAAATTCGACAATATCATTTATTCTAAAATTCTCTGGCCAAAAATATTGAGATACGATTAAAATTCTCACTTAAATAAAATTATTTATACCATGTTTTTGACATGATATAATGAGTATAGCTTTGTAATATATTTACTACTGTTGAAGATACATCGGTATAAGAGTAATCAGGATAAACTAATTTTTTTCTTTTTTCTTTTTTGAGCATAATATTTACTGATTTTATTATATCATTATTTTTTAATCCACTCATAATTACCGTTCCTATTTCCATTGACTCTTGTCTTTCATTAACATTTCTTATATTTACAGATGGCAAAGAAAGAATTGAAGTTTCCTCAGAGATGCTTCCACTGTCGGATAAAATAAACCTTGAATTTTTCATCAATTTTATAAATTCAAAATAACCAAATGGCTTTGAAAATATTATTTTCTTTGAGTTTATTTTTTTTATTTTTGATAATCTTTTTTTTGTCCTAGGGTGAGTAGAAAATATTATAGGTACTTTATATTTATTTGTGAAATATATAAATGATTTAAAAATTTCAATTAAATTTTTTTCATCCTCTAAATTTTCTTCTCGATGAATACTGGCCAATATATATCCATTTTTTTCAAGTTTAAGTCTTCTTAAAATATCTGACTTTTCAATTTGATTTTTATTTTCCTCAAATACTTCTAGTAATGGACTTCCAATTTTTATAATTCTATCTTTGTGAAGACCTTCATTAATTAAATTTTGTGTAGCATAATCACTATAAGTTAAATTGATATCAGAAATATGATCAACTATTTTTCTATTTATTTCCTCAGGTACTCTTTGATCAAAACATCTGTTACCAGCTTCAATATGAAATATAGGAATTTTATATTTTTTTCCAATTATTGTAGATAGAGCACTATTTGTGTCTCCCAATACTAAAATAGCATTTGGCTTTTCTTTTTTAATAACTCTCTCTATCTTTATAAAGAGTTCTGATAAAAAAATTGCACTTGAGCCATTTCTACATTTTAAATTATACTTTGGTTTTTTTAGTTTGAATTGAGTAAAAAAAATCTTGTTAAGATTTATATCAAAATTTTGCCCTGTATTTACTAGCACATGATTAAAATTTCTATCTAGTTTTTTAATTATTGCTGAAAGCCTAATTATTTCTGGCCTCGTTCCCAATACAGTAAGAATTTTCATTTTTTAAACTTTATACTTATAAGTGTCAGGTTTATTTTTATCAAATATTTCATTACTCCAAACAATAAATTTTGCATCTTTATTACTCGTATTTTCAATATTATGGGCATATCCAGGCTTTGTTATAAAAATCTTTGGTTTCTTATCATTAACAATTATAGAAAATTTTTTTTTATCAGAAATGTTCAAAAAATTTACTCTGGCCGAACCACTCAAAAGCAAGAATTTTTCTGTCTTGGTATTATGAAAATGGTTTCCTCTTACTTTTTTTGGTTTTATTGTAAAAAATGAAATTTGACCTGAATATTTATTTTTAAAAAGCTCAATAAAACTACCTCTGACGTCAGAATATAATTTTAACTCAGATGAAATTTTAGCATTTGGAACATGACTCAAATATGTTGAATATAAATATTTAATTTTTTTATTATTAAATTCAAAATCTATGTTATTAACTGGTTCTTTGAAACTTTTAAGAATATTTGCTAGTTGTTTTAATGATATTTCAAATGAGTTTCTTGGAAATCTTAAAATAGGGGATTTTTTTTCTTTAATTACATTTATAAAATCATCAATTAAGTCGTCTATATAAAGTAATTTTATTTTTTTATTTGAGTTAATAATGATTTTCTTTTTTCTAGCTAATTGATGACAAAATGTGGCTACTACCGAATTATAATTAGGTTTCGACCACTTGCCAAAAATATTTGGTAGTCTAAAAATTACTAGTTGTAAATTTTTATTTTTAACAAGTTGTAATAAAAGTTTTTCACTATTTTTTTTTGAAGTACCATATGAATTTTTTTTAATTACTTGAATGGAAGATGAAAAAATAATTTTTTTCTTTTTTTTTGATAATTTTAAAATATCAACAATTTCTTTGGTCAATTTTACATTTTTTTTGTAATCTTTATCGTTTTTTACTCTATTAACACCAGCTAAATAGAAAATTATATCTGATTTAGTTATTTTTTTTTTTAGATTATCTATTCTATCTTTTTTAAGATGGTGAATTAAATTATGTTTTGTATATTTTAACTTATAAATTAAGTTCTTTGCTATAAATCCATTAGAACCAATTATTAAAATATTCATCAAAATTTCTAAATGTTATTTTTGATAATTTTTATTAATTTTAGTTCTTTTATTAATTCTTTTTTATTAAGTAATTTAACGTTATTGGAAGAATAACTTTTGATGTGCTCTTTAACACTTTTACCTTTATTAAAATATAATGAATAATTCAAGTTTCTATTATCACTTTGAATTGAAAAAAAATTTTTATTTTCTATTGTTTTTTGAAGTTCTTCATCAGTCATTAAAAATTCATCTTTTTTTTCTCCATGTCGGTATCCAATTAGTTTAGTTGGATAATTCTTTTTATTAAAAATACTTTTTAACGCCTCGATGATAGTTTTTATTGATGCCGCAGGTGTTTTTCTTATTAAAATCTCACCATTTTTTCCATATTTTAATGCATACAATACTAATTCTAAAGCTTTTTCCATGCTCATCATAAATCTTGTCATATTTAAATCAGTAACAGTAATTGGTTTATTAGAAAGAATTTGTTTAACAAATAATGGGATAACTGATCCCCTGGATCCCATTACATTTCCATATCTTGTTACACACACAATGGGTTTTTTAATACTTGAGATTGATTTTGAAACTGCAACTTTTTCCATCAAAGCTTTAGATATTCCCATTGCATTAATTGGATAAACTGCTTTATCAGTACTTAAACAAACTACCTTACTTACTTTATTTTCGATTGCAGAATTGATCACATTTTCTGTTCCAAGTACGTTTGTTTTCACAGCTTCCATCGGATAAAATTCACAAGAGGGAACCTGTTTATAAGCTGCTGCATGAAATACGTAATTAGTTTTAAACATTGGTTGTTTAATACTCTCTTTGTCTTTAACATCTCCAATAAAAAATTTAACTTTATTTGAATTTATTTCTTTTCTAAGGTCATCTTGTTTCTTTTCATCTCTACTCAAAATCCTAATTTCTTTAAAACTGATTTTTCTTTTTAACAACAATTTTACCATTGAGGAACCAAATGAACCTGTTCCTCCTGTAATTAAAATAATTTTATTTTTAAACATACCAAGAATTATCCTTAAATGATGAATTTAAATTTTTATTATTTCTTAACATAAAACCTATAAGGTAAGCAGATATTATACCTAGTTTAATAAATAAAGGAAAATAAAATAATCTTTTTTCAAAAGAAATCATCAAATTACTTAGTGTCTCTAGTATTCTTAAAGAAAATTTAAATTTTAAAAGAAATTTTATCAAACTATTTTTTTCTAATTTGTAGTAAGTCGTATTCTTAGCAGCATCAAAATTTAATTTTAAAAAATACTTCATACCTTCATTTCCTATAAAAACAATTTTTTGCAGGTATCTTTTGTATGATCTTAAATCATAGTGAATAATTTTAGGTCCTGATTTTAATATGGAAACTCCTGACTTATCCTGCCAATATGCAAAATCATGATCTTCAAAGCCATAACGATTAAACTTTTCATTAAATAATTTTTTATTATTAATATTATTTAAGTTAAATGCCATATTCATTGTAACAATATTTTCAATTTTAATTTTTTCATTAAAAACAGGAGAAGATTTTTTAACTACGAAATGACGACTTTGTCTATATTTCATGAAATTATTATTTTTTTTCGGATATAAAACTGATCCACAAAATATAGCTTTTTTTTTATTATTTTTTAATATTTGAAAGTATTTTTTTACAAATGTTTTCTCAGGGAAACAATCATCATCCAAAAAAATTAAATAATTTGACTTAGCTTTTTTAATTCCTAAATTTCTTTTTTGTGAATGGTTGTTTCTATCTAAATTAAAATAATTTATTTTAAATAATCTTTTTTTTTTAAACTCATTTATTATTAATTTATTCTTTGAAGATTTGTCGCTATCACAAATTATTACTTCAAAAAACTTAAAATTGATATAATTAGAAATTAAACAATTTAGAATTTTTTTCAAATATGTCGGTCTTTTATAAGTAGGAATTATTATACTTATTAAATGTTTATTCTGATTTTTCCCATTCATTTAAATAAATATCTTTATTTGGAAACCTATTGGAACATATAACATAATTAGAATTTGAATTTACCAGTGAAAAATAAGCTGCCCACCAATAAAGAGTACTATTTGATATGATGAAATTTGAAAATTTACTCATCAACCAAAGATTATCATATGCATTTTCAAATCCATTATCTGCAGTAACAATTTCGAAATAGCTATTTTTTAATATTTCTGATTTTTGAATTAATGAATTTAAATTATTTTTTTTTGTTGAAAATAAAAAAAATTTAGGATCTTTAATTTTATGGGACATTTTATTTATAGCATTTAAATAAAAACTTAGTGGGGTAATCCCACCAATACCTTCAATCATTCTAGCTTTTCTTTTATCACTTATTTTAATACCAAACTCCGTGTCAATATTTTCATGCATTCTAACTCCAATTGCAATTGAATTATTTTTTGATATTTTTTCACTCATTTTAATATATTTACTATCTTGTGGAATAGTTGGATAAAGTTCTTTTATAATTAGGTTTCTGTTTTTATGAAAATATTTTTCACTTTGATAATAACCTAGCATAAAAAGTTTATTAAATTCTATTTCATTAATTTTTTCTTCGTATTTATCAAGAAAAGTATCATCTAAAATGCTAAAATTAATAAATTTATTAAACCATGATTTATTTTTGAGAAATTTTTTAAATATTCTGTAAAAAAAAAATGTAAAACAAAAATTTTTATATTCGACATTATTCAAAGAGCTTTTATTCAATGAAAATTTTGTAGGATCTCTAAAATCTAAAAGAAACCCAGTTCTTGTGTCTATTATAAGTTTTGCATCCTTATTTAATGCTAAATTTTTTGCTGCTGCATACTCAAATAATTGATTACCGAGACCACCCGTTAAATGTAGGTAAATTTTTTTCACATTTTTGATTAATTAACTTTTATCAAATTTGTGAACCAATTCAATAATTCTATTTATATCGCGTTTATTTAAACCAAGATGTATAGGTAATAAAATTACATCTTTATCAACTTTATTTAAATTTTTTAAATTTTTATTTATTCCACCAAATATTGAATATGCATCATTTCTTCTGTTGTTAATATTTACTTGCACATTGTTATTCCACATAAATTTTGCAAATTTAGTTCTATTCTGAACATGTACTGGAAAAATTTGATAATTAGGCTTTCTATCAATTTTATAATTTAGCAATTTAACTTTACTTAAGTTATTTAATTCTTTTCTATATATTTCTCCAATAATTTTCCTTTTTTTTAAAGATTTGTCTAACTCTTCCATTGCTACACATGCAAATGTTGCCACAATATCATTCATATTCATTTTAAAACCTAAGCCATCAGGATTTTCTGAAACTGGATTTAAAAAGTCTATTTTCTTTTTCTCTTTGTTGAATCCATACCAAATTTTTGATTGTAATTTCTCATACATATTTTTATCATTACAAGTAATTGCACCGCCGTCTCCACATGTTACTATTTTTACGCATTGAAAGGAAAAACAACATATACTTCCACTTCCACCTATTGGGACTCCTTTGTACTCAGATCCCATTGCATGAGCACAATCTTCAATTAAAGGGATTTTATGATCTCTGGAAATTTTTTTAATTTTATCCAACTCGACTGGATTTCCAGCATAATGAACACAAATAATAGCTTTTGTTTTTTTATTAATTTTTTTTTCAATTTCGTCTGCTGAAATATTTAAATCATCATAATTTATATCAGCAAAAACAGGCTTAGCTCCCTGTTCTAAAATTGCAGTATTAGTAGCTAACCAAGTATAAGGAGTGGAAATGACTTCATCTCCATTTTTTACTCCTATACTAGCTAAAGCACATCTTAAGGAACTAGTACCACTATTTGTTGCTACAGCATACTTAGCTTTAAATCTTTTTTTTATTAATTCTCTAAATTTTTTCTCTTTAGGACCTGTATTAATCCATTTGGATTTTATTGTTTTTTTTAGTTCACCAATTACTCTCATTGGAATATTAACATTCCAAGTTCTAATTTCATTTTCTATTTTGTAATCAAGTTTATTGTTTATCATTTGCAGATATCTTTTATATGTATATAACGTATTTTAAAGATATAAATTATAAACTCAAATGAATAGAATTCTTATAACTGGAGGCGCCGGCTACATAGGATCAGTCTTAACTGAACAATTATTAAAAAAAAAATTTAACGTAACCATCTATGACAATTTGTCTTACGGAGGTAATCATTTAATTAATTATCTAAATTATAAAAATTTTGAATTTGTTAAAGGAGATATTAGAGATGACGTAGCACTTAAAAGGGTAATGAAAAATAAAGACATGATAATTCATCTTGCTGCAATTGTTGGATATCCAGCATGCAGTAAAAATCCTAAATTAGCTAATGAAGTTAATTATTTGGGAACAAAAAAACTTTTAGATCTTAAAAGTCCTAATCAAGCAGTTTTTTATGCATCAACAGGATCAAATTATGGAAGTATAAGTGATATTTGTACTGAAGAAACAAAAGTAAATCCTCTTACAACATATGCCAAAACTAAGGATAAAGCTGAGACTTTAGTTAAAAATAGCAAAAGCTACATTGCATATAGGTTTGCAACTGCTTTTGGGAGCTCACCAAGAATGAGGCTTGATTTAATGATAAATGATTTTGTCTACAAGTTAATGACTCAAAATTATTTGGTTGTTTATGAAAAAAAATTTATGAGAACATTCTTGCATATACAAGATATCGGAAGAGCTTTTTTACATGGCATAAACAATTATGACTTAATGAAAAATAATATTTTTAATGTTGGGAATGAAAAACTAAATTATAGCAAAGAAGACGTTTGTAATGCAATTAAAAAAAAAGTTGAGGGTTACATTTATTTTGCTGAAATTGGAAAAGACAAAGATCAGAGAAATTATTATGTTTCTTATGAAAAAATAAGAAAAACAGGTTTTAAAAATAAATACGATCTTGAATATGGTATAAATGAATTGACAAAAACAATAAATCTAATTCAAATTAAAAATGGATTTTCTAACGTTTAACTCTTAAATATTTTTGCATTTTTTTTAAAATATCATTTTTTGAAATTGGAAATTTACCGTTCATATACTTTCTAACTGAACAAACTTTATATTTTATAATTGGATTTTGATTTATAAATAATTTATTAATTTTTAAAGTTTTTGAAACCTCGTTACACGAAATTGGTTCGGAAACTAAATTTATATCTTTTATTTTTAATAATTTTAATTTTTTAATATCCTTTATTAAATCTGGCGTATAATACCACTGCAGTTCTGACTTTTGATTATAAAACTCTATTTTATTTTTATTACATAAATCATAAAAATATCCTTTTTTATGATTAAAACCAAATAATGATGGTAACTTTATAATTAAGTGATCCTTAAAGTTTTTTTTTATAAAATTTATAAGCATTAGTCTATTTGACCCATAATTATTTCTTGGATTATTTTTTATCTTAGTATTTTCTGAAGAATTTCTTTTATTGTAAATATCAATTGTAGATAAACATATTATGTAATTACATTTTACTTTTTTTAAACTTTTAATAATTTTTAAAATATTTTTTTTATCTCTTGACCCGTTTTTGTTTGCAATAAACTTTTTTGAACCTGGTGCAGCTATATACAAATTATTAAAGAATTTATTCTCAATATTTCGAATATTTTTAGAATTATAAATATTTTTAATATTTGTTTTTTTTTTTAAAAAACCTCCTAAGTATCCTTTGCCTATTATTGCATCTTTTAATTTGAAACTTCTCATTGATTAATTATAAGTATTTAATTATTTTAAAACTTCAAGTTTATATAAATTATGAAAATAAAAAATATTATTATTTTAGGTGGCACTGGTTTTATTGGAACTAAAATATATAAAAAATTACAAAAAAACTATTCAATTAGAAATATATCTTATTCAAAAGGAACTGACTTAAGGAAAGAAAATTCTGTAATAAAGTACTTAAAAAAAAATAAAACTGATTTAATAATAAATTGTGCTGCACATGTTGGTGGTCTGAATTATATTAAAAATAAAAAAGCCGATATAGCAAGTGATAATTTAAAAATTTATTTAAATTTGTATTCAAATTTGAAAAATTTGAAAAATAAGCCAAGGATAATAAATCTAATTTCTAATTGTGTATATCCTGGTAGTCATAAATTACAAAAAGAAAATGAAATTTTTAACGGTGAAATCCACGAAAGTGTGGATCCATTTGGATTGCCAAAACTAGTCCTAATGAAAATAAGTAAATTTTACTTTGAACAATATGATGTTAAATCTTTAAATCTAATTCTACCCAACGCATACGGACCAGGAGATCATCTTGATACGGATAGATCACATGCACTAAATGGTATAATTGTCAGAATGATAAAAAGTCAAAGAGAAGGGAAGTTAGATTTTGAAATTTGGGGCAGTGGTAAACCTAAAAGAGAATGGATATTTGCAGATGATATAGCCAAATTAATTTATGAGCTACTTAATAAAAATTTAGAATATAATTATGAGAATCTAAATGTTGCTCAAAATAAATCATATTCCGTAAATAGCATTGCTAAAAAAGTAAGAGAAACTCTAAAATATAAAGCTAAATTCTACAATAATAAAAAATTTACTGATGGTGCTCCTTTAAAGCAACTTGATGATAAAAATTTTAAAAAAAAATTCAGAAATTTTAAGTTCACTAATTTTAAAAAAGGTATATTTCAAACTGTAAACTATTATAAAAAACATATCTAAAATTAATAGATATATTATTTTTTTTTAAAAAATCTGTGTAACCTTAAATCATAGAAGTAATATTTATCATCTTTGAAAATACTGTAAGTGCTGATGTTATTTTTAATAAACATATTCTTAAAGAAAAAAAAACTTTTTTCTAAAAATTGTTCTTTATAAAAATTAAAATGCATTGTTTTTTTTATGAAAAAAGGAATTAGTGATAAATAAACTAAATTTTTGAATATCATAAATAAAATAGATTTATTAAGAAGATTTATTAATCTATTTTGCTTCAAAAATTTTTCTCTTGCAGGAGCAGTACCAGAATCGAAAACATCGTCCATTATAGTTAAGTAAGGTATAGTTGAGCTTAAAATTATATTGTCTTTTTTAAAATTAAATGGCCAATCTCCAACTCCACAGACTTTTCCATTTGTTATTTTAATAATTTTTTTACATGTATTTAAATTAATCTGATAGCAAGAACTATTGTTAATATGTGTTACCGCCTCATGTATTTTGACATTCTTTATTCTAGTTTTTTTACCAACTTTACTCAAATATCCTGAGGGATATGAATAAAAACTCAGTATTGAATTATCAACAATTTTTACATTCAATTTGATCCACTTAGATAAAATTTTTGATGGATAGGCATCATCTTCAATAATTATTGCAGATTTTATTCCTCTTCTGATAATCATTTTATAAATATTAATATGACTTAAAGATGCTGCGATTTCTGGGAATGCCAATTGTCTTCCAATATAATTCTGAGTTTTTTTTTTTTCATAAACACTTAATAATTTGGAAAAATTTCTTTTTTTATGACCATTTATTCCATAAAAAATTTCATAACTTATTTTTAAATATTTTAGTCTTTTGATTATTTTTTTTGTTCTATTGCTCTCTTTTAATGAAATTACAAAGACTTTGATTCCACTCATAATTTTACTTAAAGATTAAAGCTTTTTTTTTCTAAATCTTTAATACTTATAATTTTTTTTGCAAATTTTGATGTTTTTGATTTTATTTCATTAAAATAATTCCAAGCAAGAACAATTATTAAGTCAATTTCTTCATTTTTAAATTTATTTTGAATTGGAATTTGCACGCCTGGAACATACTTTCCATTTTTTAATGGATTATCGTCTACTAAATAATCAATTTCTTTGTTAATATGATAAAAATTTAATGTCGTTGTAGCTTTTGCAGGTGCCCCATAACCAACTACTTTTTTATGTTTTTGTTTGATTTTTTTTAAATTATTTGAAATTTGAGATTTCAATTTTGTAATTTTTTTACCAAAATCTAAGTATGTTGTAATATTTGAAAGACCAAATTTTTCTTCTTCATTTAATAATTTTTTAACTGAATCGTCTACATTTAAATTTTGATCATGTGCCACATAAACTCTTATAGATCCTCCATGAGTATTTATCTTTTCAGCCTTAAAAATTGTAAGCCCTAGATTTTCTAAGAAATTTTTTAATGTTGAAAGAGACCAATAGTTGAAATGTTCATGATAAATATTATCAAAAGTTAGATCATTTAAGGTATTTAATAAATATTGGACCTCAATTACGATTTTTCCACTCGGTTTTAATAAGTTTTTCATACTCAGAGCCATAGATTTTAAGTCATCAGCATGTGCAAAAACGTTAGAAGCTAAAATTAAATCAGCACCATTTTTTACTGGAACCATTGCTTTGTCGTTTAAATATCCATGAAAAGTATTTATTCCATTTTTATTAGCAATATCTGCTAAATTTTTTGCAGGTTCAATTCCTTGAACATTATTAAATCCTCTATCTATAAATGGTTTTAGACCAATACCATCATTGCTTCCGACATCAATAATGTAAGAGTCTTTTTCTAATTTAAAATCATTAATATATTTTTCAGCAGCAATATTAAAATGATCTCTAAATGATTTACTAGTGGAAGATTGATATAAATAATTAGAAAACATTTCCTCACTTTTGACTGCAACCGACAACTGGCAGTTAAAACATTCAGTACAAACATTCAATTCAAGTGGATAAATATTTGTTTTTTCATTAATATCGTTTAGTAGATTGTTTGCTAACGGTTGATAACCTAATGATAATACTCTTTTAAGTTTCTTTGATTTACAGCATCTACATTCTGTTTTATACACTGATGATAATAGATTCTTTTCATCATCATCCACAAACTTGTGAGGAATTGTATGAGTAATTCCATAATTTTCATGTTCTCTTTCTCCTCTTACAAGATTTAGGAAAATAGAGTCTTCAGTAAAAACCATTGTATGTGCTACATTTGGCTGAGTAACAATCATGTCTCCTGCGTTAACCACATGAGTGACTTTAATAGATTTTTCATCAACTAAATCTTTATAGATGCTAATAAATTGCCCTTTGATTAATAAGCATTTCTGTTCTTGTACTGGATGAAAATGGTTGGCTCGCATAGTTCCTTTTTTAGATTCAATATAACCAATCATATTTATTGGCTCTGGCAAATCGTAATTGCTTATTTTTCCTCTATCGTCAATAAAATCTCTTACACCTTGAAAAGTATATTCTAATTCTTTATCAAATTTTTCAAAGGACCATTTATCAACCATTTCTTTTATACAATTCTCTAAATCATAAACAAATTTAAAGCCTGTACTTAATAATTTTTTATTTGATAGCGAATAACCTTTGTTTGGAATTTCGTCATCTGTAAATTTTAACTCTAGTTTAGAGTTAATTTTTTTACATATATCCGCAACATCTTTAACTGTAAGATTTTCTTTTGACAAATTATAAATTCCATCTTTAAAATTTTCTTGTTCTTCTGCATATTTAAAGCATCTAGCAACATCAATTAAAGGAACCAATGTTTTTAGTTGAAGACCTCCACCAAATAGCTTTATTGTTCCATTTTGTGAAGTAATTTTTGAAAATAAATTAGGCATGATATTAATTCTCATTGTGTCTGTTGAGAAACCATATACAGATCCTAATCTAAAAATTACAAATTTTTTACCTGAATTCTTAATTTGATTTTCATTTTCAACTTTACTTGTTGAGTAAGGTAAAAAAGTATTTGTTTGTTCATTTTCATCTATATTTTGTTTTTGGTCTTTGAGACCCTCAAAAACTACATGTGTTGATGGAAATATAATTTTTGCACTGTTATTCATAGCTTTTAAAACATTTTCAGTTCCATTAAGTGCTGTTTTTATAATTAAATCATCTTTTTCTTTATTCATATCTTTTTTGACATAAGCTACATCGGTTATACCGGCTAAATGGTGTACTACATCTGCCTCATTAACAAAGGGTTTGATTGCATCAAAATTCAGAATATCAGATTGAATAAACCTAATTTTTCTTCTTTTAAGTTCGTTAACTCTTTCAGAAACAAATCTATTATCCAAAACTGTAACATCGTATTTCCAGCTTAATCCAGAATATAATTTACTTAATTCGGTTCCTATATAGCCCAAGCCACCAAGTATAACGATTTTTTTCACTTTAAATTCTAATATTTTTTTTATAAATTTTTATAAAATTGTTTAATAATGTTAATGTTAAGATATACAAGTTAAATTGCAATTATTGTTTAAGATAATCTAAAAAATTTTAAAAATACATGGTTTTGCAGTGTGTATTATGAAAAAAATTTAAATGAAACATCATAAATCTGTTCACGCTATAATATTTTTTAAAGGTAAATATTTTATTCAAAAAAGAGATAATAAAAAAAATATTCATTTTCCAAATTTTTGGGGTTTATTTGGGGGAAAAATCATGAAAAATGAATTAAAAATAGATGCTATTATTAGAGAAATTAAAGAAGAAACAAATCTCAAAATCAATAAACCAAAAAAAATTTTAAGTTTCATAATTCATGGTAAAAATCTTGGCTTAACAAGAAATATTACTTATTTTGTTTTTAACTTAAATAAAATTCCAAAAAATATCAAAATATTTGAGGGATCAAATTTTAGATTTGCAAAATTTGCTAATATTAAAAAATTAAAGTTTAATCCTTTTGATTTCGCAGCATTATGTTTTCATTACTATAATGATGTTAAAAAAGAAATACTAATTCCATCCAAATATCTTAAAAATTAAAATAAAATCCTATTGTAAAAGAACGTAATCTTAGTATAAAGTTCAAATGTTTAAGGCTGTAATTATATCTGGACCACTTGCACAAGATCACGAATTCATTTATCCATATTACAGGCTACTTGAGGAAAAATGTAAATTAGATGTTTGTATTATAGGTGGAAAACCTACCAATGGTATTTTAGGCACCGTACTTCCTCCTAACAAAGATCACATAGTGAAAGATATTAAAGAAATTTCTCATAGTGATTACGACTTATTAGTTTTACCTGGCGGTGTAAAAGCAATGGAGAAGATTAGACAAAATGAACAACTTATTAAGTTTATAAAAGATTTTTATGAATTAAATGATAAAAACACAATAGCTTGTATATGTAGTGGTACACAACTTTTAATTTCTGCAAAAATAGTTAATGGTAAAAAAATTTCTGGATATTACAGTATGAAAGATGACATAATTAATGCTGGTGCAATCTATACCGATAATGAAGTTGTAGCTGACCAAAGAATTTTTACAACAGCACACTATAAAGATATGGCTCCATGGATAAAAGCAGCTATTGAACATGTTAAATCTCAAAAGTAAAAAAAACTACGAGAACAGTAATGTAATTAAACCTTGGGGTAATGAATATGTTATTTATCAAGATAAAAAGAAAATAGGACTAACACTTCTTAAAATAAATCCAAGAAAAGAAACATCTCTTCATTGCCACTCAGAAAAAAAAACAGGATTTATAATTTTGAATATTAGGGCTAAAGTTCAAATTGGAATTTATAAAAAAAACACTTTAACTTATAAGCCAATATCAAGATTAGTTTTTAGACCAGGTCTTTTTCATAAGCTAATTAATCCATCAAATAAAAAAGAGCTATATATTCTAGAATTAGAAAGTCCTTACAAAAAAAAAGATGTAATTAGATTTGAAGATAAATACGGCAGAAAATCAAAGCCATATGAGGGGAAAAATTTTTTACAAAAAATGAGTAAAGATAATCTTTTCTTTAAAAAACCTAAACAAAATTCCCAAAAAATTTATAATTTTAAGAATGTTAAAATAACCCTAAAATATATTAATAAAATTAGTCAAATTAAAAAATATAAAAAAAATTCAACAACAGCAATACTTGATGGAAGTTTAAAAAATGAAAAAGGTCAGAAAATTATATCTTATGGAGAAATTATTAAGACTGAAACACTTCAAGTACTCTTAAAAAATTTTAAACAAAATAAAAAACTTCTGATAATGCAAATTGAAAAGAAATAAATATCAATTATTTTTTTTTAAGTGAGGAAAAATATTTTTTATTATATAATTTAGCAAGTCGTTTATCAATTGATGCTTTTCCTCCATATATTCTAAATGGCTGTAACAAATCATTACCTATATACCTTCTAATTATATTATTTGAACTTACAGAAATAGTTTTATATCCCAATGCTCTCTCTTGAGAGCTAAATTCATTTTCTGTTGATGTATATCTTAAAGTAAATGAAACTCTTTTATTTTTTTTTGAATGCCCAGTTGTAGAGTGGACCAACAAAGGATGCCAAATTAAAATATCACCTTTTTTTAAAACTAAATTAAGACCTTTTTCTAATTTTATATCGTATGTTTTATAATCAATTGTTCTATTTTTAACTGGATAAAGTCCATGAAGGTGGGTTCCAGGAAAAACAGTAACACCATTGAATTTGTCACAATCAGTAATAAGCAATTTTAAAAAAACTGTGTTGGTACTTGTGCCTGTCCAAGCATCAACATGTTCATTTTTATTTAAAACAGGATTGGTATTTGTAGGAACATTTATCCATAAAGCTGTATAGTTTAATACACAAAGATCATTACCGATCAATCTATTCATAATATGTTTAGTTTTATTTTGGAATATTAATTCATCATAATCTTGGGAACTTTCAAAATTATTCATTATTAAATTTGAAATGTCATGGTAATCAATTTTTTTTTTTGTTTTTTGTAGTTTATTTTCAATTTTTTTAATTTGACTCAAAATATCTCTCGTGATTTTTTTTAAAAATCTGTTTTCAATTGAATTTTTTATTACTACAAAACCATTTTTAATATAAAAGTCCTCAATATTTGGATCATTAAAATTAAATTTTTTAATTTTCATAATTTTAAAATTATATTATTTTGACTTGTATTTTATATTTGAATAATATTCTTTTTCATCCAAAAAGGGATATAAATTATCTATAGGAGTTGGTATGAATTTGCCTTCTTTCGTCATTTTCGTTTGTAAACGCGGAATTAATTGCTGAAAATTTGGCATATCTATTTGACAAATAACTGGCCCATTTATATTTAAAATTTTTTTCATTTGTTGTTTTAAATTTTTTGAATTTTTTATACTAAAAGATTTTATTCCAAAAGCTTTCCCTATTTTTATAAAATTTGGACAAGATATTCCCGAGACAGGATCCGATCCAACATATTTTTTAAAATTTTTTTTTTGCATTAATTTCATAGTTAAATATCCATTATTAAATAATATAAATATTTTAACAGGTATTTTGTGATGGACAATTGTTTGTAATTCTTGAATATTAAACATGACACCTCCATCTCCCGCTATACAAATTATATTTTTCTTTACGTCTCCAAAATATGAACCAATAGATCCAGGCAAACCCCAACCCATTGCAGCTAGTCCAGATGAGGTAAATAATCTTTGATTTTTTTTTAATGACATACTTTGCATGGTGCAAGTAAAACTTGTTCCCATATCAGTAACTATATTCGTATTTGGTTTAGTTAATTCACTTAAAGTTTTAATAAAAAGAAAAGAGTTAACTTTTCCTAAATTTTTATGATTTTCGTTAAATACACTATATTTATATTTTTGACCTCTTGAAAAACTTAACCAATGTTTGGTTTTGTGTGTTAAGAATGATTTGTTTTTTATATATTTATTAAATTTATTTAAAAACAGACTTAGATCTGCTCTGATTGAAAACGCTATTTTTTTTTTGAATTTTTTTATTTCGTTATTATCAATATCAATCATGATGATTTTTCCACTTGGTATAAATAAATTATCATTGTAGCCTCTTTGTGGTTGAGACAATCGAGAACCCAAAACTATAACAAGATCTGAATTTTGAATCGTAAAATTAGCAGCTCTATCACCAAAAATACCAAATCTTCCTATATAATTTCTGTTTGAAGTTTCTAATATATCAGATGCGTTCCAACTACTTAATACTGGGAAGGAAAGTTTTTTTATCACTTTTTTTAAAATTTTTGAAGAATTACTAATATGTATTCCATTACCAATAACTATTGAGGGTCTCTCAGATTTATCAATTAAACTTATTATTTTTTTTAGATCTAAATCTTTAATGATATTTTTAAATTTTTTTTCTTTAAAACTTCTAATTTTTTTTGGGTTAATTGATTTTGCTTGTATATCTAAAGGGATATCAATCCAAACTGGTCCCGGTCTTCCACTTTTACATAGATGAAGAGCTTTTTGGAGTTCATATAAAATATTATTTTCTTCTGTAATTAAAGCTTTATATTTTACAACTGGTTTAACAATGTCTAAAATATTTATTTCTTGGACTCCAATTTGCCTGGTATTTGTTTCATTAATCATATCCTTTGTGGCTACCTGACCAGAAATTATAATCATTGGTATTGAATCAATCCAGGCTCCTACTAAACCTGTTAAGGCATTTGTTCCTCCTGGACCTGTAGTAACATTACACAAACCAATTTTTCCAGTAGTTCTTGCATAAGATTCTGCAGACATGCTAGCTGCCTGTTCATGGTGTTGCATAATAAATTTTATTTTTTTACTATTACCAAATGAGTCGTTAAGATGCATGGCGCCTCCACCTGTAACTCCAAAAACATATTTAAAATTATGATTTTCAAAAAATTTTACTACAAAATCAGAAACCTTCATTTGAATATTAGATAAAATTTATATGATCTGGTGGTGAAGTATTTGGTTTTTCGAGTTTTGATTTACCTTTTAAATGGTTATCAAGTGACTCATTAACTTTATGCTGCAGACATAGTGAGGCACACATTTTTTGAGCATTAAAATTTGGTGAAGCTAGATAATTCATAACTTCCCAATATTTATCTGAAGCCCAAATATCTTTGAATCTTTTATCACATATATTTCCAATGTGAAATTTCTTATATTTTTCATTAAATAATGAACCACAAGGTGCAACCATACCTGAACCTGACATCTGAAGAAAGAAAGGTGTACCATAGCATCTTTGGTAACTTCTACCATTGTTTCCCTGATCTTTGATTTTTGACCATTTAATAACACATTTGTATTCTTCATCTGAGTAACTTTCGGCTTCTTTTAAACGACTGTATAAATTTTCATAAGCACTATAATCTACACCTAAGCCTCCATCTTCATTGTCTGAACAATGTTTAATAATTGCATAGTCAGGTCTTAGTTCTTTTCCTAATTTTGCTAACGGAATTATTTGATCACCATCTTCTGGCATTAATACCATTTGCATACCAACTGTAACTGAAAGGTTGTCTCTTTTCTTGATTTCCATCATATCTCTAATATTTTGGCAGACTCTATCAAAAGCAGACTCTTTTACTCCCATAATTTCTGCGTATCTTTTTCTTTCGCCCGCTGAAAAATTAACTCTAAGATATGTAAGGTAAGGTAACAATTCTTCTAGCCTGTTTTTTGTTAATACAAATGCATTGGTTCCAACAGCCATTGAAATTCCTAACTCATGACCTTTTTTACAAGCATCAATAAAAACTGGTGAAATTGTACTTTCCCCATCTGATACAAAACTTATACCTTTAACACCAATTTCGGCACAATCTTCCAAAAAGTTAAAAATAACTTCTTTAGTAATTTTTTTTCTGTCATTTTCTTGAAACATAGCGTAACAGAAATGACAAGAATAATTACATGCTCTTGTTAATGCCATATCGATTGTAATAGGAGCGATTCTTTCACCTCTTTCCCATGCCTGGACACGCTCAAGGTGCCAATTAATTTTTGTACCGTCTAAAATAAGTTCTTTATGTTCATCCATAACTTAAACCGCTTTTGGAGCATTACTCAATCTTAGCTTATTACTATCTTTTTCTTCTATACTAAGCAACTCAATACTTGAATCAATTTTTTCTTTTAATACCTGTTCAATTTTAAATAACTTATTATCCTCAAAATCCCCTTTTAAATTATCAGAAAGGATAAATTCAAGTCTATTACCTTGTATAACCCTTTTCAAAATTATATCAGAACTATTAATATTAAATTGTCTAAAAACATTTTTCTCAAGTATTTTATCAATTTTAGCCTTTTGATTTTCAAAACTTAATTTAATCCAATCTTTTGAAGTATCTTTATACTCTTTATTAATATCTTTTTTTTCAAAATTTGTTTTATTATAGAAATCATCTCTGGATAATCTAAGGTTTTTTTCTATTAAATTAAAAATTCCTCCTGAATTTCTTGGAAGAAATATCCCAAATTCATTTTTATTTTCAATTTTAGATCTTAAAAAATGCTCCACATATATAGCAGCATGATCAGCGACTTCTAAAATACCTTTGTTTATAATTTGATCACATAAAATGTCTAAGATAATTGATTTTTTATCTATCTTTTTTGAGTTATGGAAAGCGCTAGTTACTACTCCACTGTCAATATTTATATAATATTCTAATTTCAAATTATCAGATAAATTTAAAATATATTTTTTGTCTTTTTCTTCTTGCTTAATTTTTTTATCATTAAAATTAAGTTTTTTTATTATTCTTTCTATTTCATTATATTTTTCACTAATACTTTCATCATATTTTAAGTCATCTAATCTTGATAATATCTTGCCATCTTTTACTTTTTTTCCTCCTGAAATTACTTTTTTATTTTCTTTTTTAAAATCGATGTATTTTTTTTTATCAATATTTAATATTAATTTATTTTCCTCAATTTTATTAATTGCAATATTTAATAATTTTTCTAAGTCCTTTTTTTCTTCCTCTGCAAGATCTAGATTAATTAATTCTGCATTAAATGTCTGACTTTCTACTAAAGCGTCAATTAGATTATATATACTTTTTAATTTTTCAGAATCAGGTACCCAAAACTTTAAAAATTCTTCTTCTCCAAAACCTCTTAATTTAGATAATAAATTTTCATCATACTTGCTAATTAGGTTCTTATAATCAATAATCATATTCTAATTATAAAAGGAATTTACTTCTTTGCAAATTCTTAAGATATCAACTTGTCTCAAATCTTGATGAATTGGAAGAGTAAGTATTCTCTTTGACTGATTTTCTGCGATTGGAAAATCACCAATTTTATACCCTAAAAATTTAGCAGCTGGCTGCAAGTGTATTGGAACTGGATAATGTATTGATGTTTCAATTTTTTTATCCTCTAAAAATTTTTTTAATTTATTTCTGTTTTTAACTTGGATTACAAAAGTATGGTAAGTGTTGTATTGATATTTTTTTTCTTCAGGAAAGAAGATATATTTTTTGTTTAAATTATTTCTATAAATTTCATAATTTTTTCTTCTCTTAAGGATAACTGAATTCAAATTTTTCAATTTGA
>MDTG01042886.1_pt1 | contig 19812 bp, 8 predicted proteins | sample 811421 | NCBI WGS metagenome assembly MDTG01 (sample SAMN05326645, study PRJNA326480) | marine metagenome | isolation source: seawater | place: Pacific Ocean: South East | collected 2011
CGTCGTCGTCGTCGTCGTCCTCCTCCTCGTCTTCATCGTCGTTTTCGTCATCATCATCGTTGCTGCCGTCATCGTTGTCCTCATCGTCATTGAATCATGACGACGAGGACTTTGACGACGAGGACTTTGACGACGACGGCTTTACCCCAAAAGCACCACCACCCGCGACAAAAGCAGACGACGACGACGACGACGACGACGATGCTTTTAGTCGGACGGCGCGCCACCCCGGTAAGGTCGTCGTCGTTTACGTCGTCTGTGTCAAAGCCGTTTGCGTTTTTTGGTCTGCGCGATGACAGAATGCGACACAGTTTGCGACGAAGAACGACGACGAGGAGAGTGGACGCCGCGACCGTCGTCGGGGGTGCGGCGTCCGATCCGGCGAAGAAGAGAGAGGACGACGACGACGATTTTTATTATGAGTTTGGTGATGTAACGGCTGGTGCTCATGCTGCTCGAGAAAATGCATCATCATCATCATCATCATCATCTTTCGCCAAAGCGACTTTGAGGAGGCGTCGAAAACTCGTGCCGGCTGCCGCGGTACTTCTGCTCACCTTGACCGCGTCGGCGCTGCTCTTCCCGGAAACCTCGCTGGCGAAAGCAAAAACGGCCGCGGTCGAAAATTCCGCCGCCGCGGGATTCTCGTTCAAGGTAATCCTCGATTGGATTTTACATCTGGATAAACACCTGGTCGAACTGTTCGCGACGAGCGGGAAGATGGCGTACGGGGTCTTATTCGCGATTATCTTCGCAGAGACTGGTTTTGTGGTGACGCCATTTTTACCCGGAGATTCTTTGTTATTCGCGTGTGGCGCTTTAGGTGCCTTAGGAGTGCTAAACTTCCCGTTGGTATTTGGTTTACTCTTCGTAGCAGCAGTCTTAGGGGATACGGTGAACTACACGTGCGGCGCGTTCCTGGGCCAAGTCGCGATCGAGAAAAACCCGAAAATTTTCAAACCGGAATATATCGCGAAAACGAGAACGTTTTACGATAAATACGGCGGAAGAACAGTCGTTCTTGCACGCTTTTTTGTCATCGTCAGAACGTTCGCGCCGTTCATCGCCGGCGTCGCGAAGATGAACTATTCCAAGTTTGCGTTGTACAACGTCTTAGGAGCGGGCGTGTGGATAACTTCGTTCATGGGACTCGGTTACTTTTTCGGGAACGTTCCAGTGGTGAAGGAAAACTTCGCGACAGCAATTCTCGTGATAATTGTGTTATCGCTGTTGCCGGTTATTTTGGAAGTCGTGAACCATAAGAAGGATTCGACAGCTTCGGCACCCGACTCGTGGTCTGAACCGAAGGACCCGGCGGAAGAAGCGCAAGAATGGATCGACGAATGGAAGGCTAAGCAATAAATTAAATTAAAACAGATGTAATACAATGAAGCGAAACGTTATCGTAAAAGAAGACAAAAGTAGTATATTTTTGTCGTCGTCTCTTTAACACCGCGTATTAAAACCTATATATTATTTTTACCAGTATTACTACCAGGTACCGTACGTACCTACTACAATTAAAATTACATCAAGAAGACTCTGTCGTCCATAATATATCTTTTATTATATCTACCTATATCTACCATTGTTACCGACACCCTTGTTGTCATCGTCAACGGAAATCGCTACCGTCTCTCGCTTCCCTTCGAAGCGGCGGCGTCCGTACCTAAGCTTATTCGATACGACGCCACATCAATCACGTACGGGTTTTCCTCGTCATTATTGTCGGTAGCATTCGTCGTTGCGTTTCTACTTCTTCTTCTCCCTTCTTCTCCTTCTTCTTCTTCTTCTTCTACCGCTTCTTCTTCTTCTTCTTCTTCTTCTTTCTCCTCAACTTGATGATTCTTCCCGATGACGTTAAAAAACGATTCGTCTTTCGGCGCTAACGTCCACCCTCCTTTCCAGCAAAGCAAACAACAGACCGCCAACGAAAATATTTGCACCATTTGATAATACGTCGGGACACCTAACGCTAAGCCTACCGCATCGCATTTCTCCTCTTCTCCTATGTGTTCTCCGCAATACTTTGGATCGTCCGAAAATGAATTCAAAATCACCGCCAAAGGTATCGCCGTATTTTGATAACACACCTCAATCGCAACGGCTAAACAGGACGGTCTTTTGAGTCGACATAACCTCGCCATGGCTAAAGAAATTATCAACCCAGAAACGCACGGTAAAGTCACTCCGACGTAAAATTTCCAATCTCGATCCCAAATGGGCGCCGAGGAATTCGAACTCAAAAAGAACCCAAACAAGACTAACGCCACGCCGCAAACGTTCCCGAGCACATTCAATCTCTGCTTGTACCTTGGATAGGTCTTTCCAACAAACAATCCACTAAATATCCCAACAATGACTAAAGTAATCGTCGTAAACAACCCCTCCCAACTTAACTTTACTTGCGTTTCTTTCGGAAACGCGAGTTCCGTGTATAGCAAAATATTCGCAGGTAACGTCAGAGTGCTCAACAAACTCGACGACGTCGTCATCGCCATCGATAACGGTAAATCCGCGTTGAACATGGAACACCACCAATTGCTATAACTGCCTCCAGGGGAGGATGCCGTGGCAATTAAAGGGATCCCATACAACGGATCGTCTTTGAAAAACACCAGGCAACAGACAAAACCGAGCACGGGCAAGACCACAAATTGACACCCGAGACCGATGACTAAAGGTAAAGGTTTTTTAAATCGTTTTTTGAACGCGGTTGGATTCACGGTCACCGCTAAACCGAACACGAGGAGGAACAAGAGAAGATTGGAGACGACTTTTTTCGTCGTCTCTTCTTTCCCCCCCATCTCTTCGCCTTTCTCTTCGTCTTCTTCAAAACTCGATTACGTCAAACGCGCATTTGCAAAAGCGTGTGTTTTCAAATAATGTCTCCCATTCGTCGTCGTCGTCGTCGTCTTTGTCTTCTTCTCTTTCTCGCGCGAAAACGACGCCCGAAAACGACACCAACGCCACCATCCCTAATAACGTTTTGCCGTCGTTTCGTTCGTCGGCTCTCTCTCTCTGTCTCTCTCTCTCTCTCTCTCACTCACTCTCTCTCTCTTCTGCGTCGTCGGGTTTTATATCTCGACTCCTTTGGGATGATGATGATGCGTCCTTTTCTCAAACTTTTTTTACGAAGAAGAAAAGACGAGAGAAAACGAAAAGACTTTCGTCGTGATATTTAGGGTTTCATATCTCTTTTTTTTTGTCGACCGCAATTTTCCCTTCGCACTTTTTTGACCTAAAAGGGAGACCTCTTTTGTTCTGGCGCTTTTGTTTTGGCGCTTTTGTACACGCCTTTAAAGCTTTGAACGACCGGCTCGAGAAACAACAACAACAACAATAATAATGGCGTCGCGACCCGAACCCGGTTCTTTTGGGGGTGGTCGTCGTCGTCATCGTCGAGGCGGGGACGACGACGACGGGACTTTTGTTCTCAAAAATCGTTCGCGTCGTGCGCCAAACGGTCGACACGACTTTTCGCAAAAAAATCGAATGCTGCTGGCGGATTTCGATGTGATCCGACGAAGAACGCCCCGAGGAGGCGCGCTCTTCTTCGTTGCCGCGGTGTTCTTTGGCGCGGTGTTGTTCTTTTTTGGCGGCGGCGGCGGCGACGCGATGATCGAAGAGAGCGAGGTTCGCGCGCGACCAAACGCGGAGGACGGTGGGAGAAGGACCCAACGACGAGGTTTATTGGCGGAATCTTCGGCCAGAGGTGAGAAAAATATCTTCTCTCTTTTGGAGAGCGAAATGCCCCCCCCGGTGTATCGTGTACATCCTCCCGTTTTGTTTCTTTGCTCGCGCGCGCGATGCGTGACTTTTTGACGATACCACCACGGCGATTATTCGCGAGACTCACCATGCGTCGCGTGACTTCTTCGCGCCAAAACGACAGAAAACTACTTTCATCACGGGTCGAGGATAGCCTCGGTCGGCGAGCAACTCGCCGCGAAGCGCGTGTCGGGATTGGAAAACTGCGAACAGACGTGCGACGACATTGGAGAAGCGTGCGCAGGATTTTCATACGCGTTGGACGAGATGAAGTGCACGCTCGTGGCGAGAGGATACTCGTTGAGAAAGAGCGAAGAATCCGATTTTTATCGAAAGAAACGGGTGCCGAAAGCATTCGTGGAGAACCAAAATGTGTTCTTGCCGACGAGCGATTTGGTGGATTCGGTATATGCTGCCATAAATGGTACATTCGATGATATCAAAAACGTGTGCAACGCGGATCATCGGTGTGCAGGTTTTTACACGTGTTCTTCTGCAATATCTCGCGAAGAGCTCGTCGATGCGTTCGGCGCGACGTCGGATGGCGTCGTGAGAAGCGATGGGGACGCGCAGAAGTGGGACGTCATCGAGGCAATCGAATCCGGACAGGGTTTACAAGTAAACGAGGTTGGCACGACGTGCGAGGCCATTTCTAAGAAGCACGCACGCGCGAAAAAGAAGGGAGGGAGAGTGAATCCAGCGGTGAGAGCAATACTTTCCGAAACAAAGTTCAACGCGGTGTTGTTGAATTCGCTTCCAAAGCCGAGTGCCCTTGTCGCGTCTCCGGGAATCACCGTCTACTCGCGTGCTCTATCCACTTGCGAAGGAAACGCGAACGGTGCCCCGTGCAAATTCCCTTTTGAATACAACAACGAGGAGTATTGGGACGTGGCGCTTGATTTTTCCGACCGTCCGTTTTGCATGACATCGCTCCCGGGCACGTGGGGTTACACCGATTGCTTTGCGCAAGACATTATCGGCGCCGTTTGGGAGTTTGGAACGTGGAGTGAGTGCTCAACGACCTGCGGAGGCGGGTTTTCGACGAGAAGCTCTACTTGCGTAAATCGAACTGATGGAAACACTCTGGACGATGCATTCTGTGGGAAAAATCCTATAATTTCGAAGGAATGCAACACACACTCGTGCGCAGAGGGTTGTGCGGTCCCTGCGGTCGGAGATCGAATACCTTGCGATGAATATTACGCGAGCGACGAGTCAAAATACGCTTCCTTGACATCACGAAGATCTACATGCGAGACTTGGGGGTGCTGTTGGTCACCCAAGCAAACTGTTGGTTTCCGATGCTATCGCACCACGAGCATGTCGAATATTCCCGGATGCAAAGTGACGCACGACGCTAGAGAAAGTGACGATCTCTCAAACACGACAATCACAAAATGTGGATCAACGTGTTGTCGAGGATCAACGAGTACGGGTGAATCTTGCAAATATCACGTTGGATTTGCAGACCCGCAACCGGGTTCGGGTGATGATGGATGTGGCGCACTGCGCGCAGAAAACAACACCTACGGCGAGTACCCAACCGATAAAGTCAGCTGGACGTGGAAGGGCCAAGATCTCATGGTGGCAGGTAGAGGAGGTTGTGAGCACATCACTACAAGTAAGCTTAACACGACGATGAATTGTATGAGCGCATGTCGCAACACACCCGGTTGCAACGTGATATCGTTCAACGAACAATCTAAAATATGCAGACTCTCTGACTGCGGGTTGAACCGATCGGAACCCACAACCATGAAAGCGAAGGATTTTACGGTTTACGTTTGGCAAGCTTCAATTCAACGTAGGTGGATTGTCGGTCCGTGGTCGGATTGCGCGCCGTCGGATAATAACCAAACCTATATACCACGAGGCGGTGATTCAGCTGAATGTAAGCTCACAAAAAGTCGCACTGCAACGTGCATAGGAGAAGCGGGGCAAGCTTTGAGTGACAATGAGTGCTTTCAGTTCCAGCTTTCAAAGCCAGAGACATCGAAAACGTGTTACGGTGCGTGTAATGTCACTAGATCTTGCGAAGAACTCGGCACAACGTGGGGAGTGAAAGATATTTTGGCAGATGCCCCCGGCATCTGGCACCATTATGGTGGTGGCTTGGATGGTTTTGGCGGATATGGATTGTTAGGGGGTCATCCGTCCTTGCGCAAGTGCGGAACACTACAGTTTGACGATGGTCCAGATCAAAGCTGGGCTGCAATCAATTCAGTTGATAATCATCCTGCTTACATCGCAGGAAAACCTACTGGATGTTTTCAACCTACGAACAAGTGGCTGAATATTCCTAAAGGTGAGCATTGGAAATATCAGCATAGCTGGAACCAAAAGGAGAACCTTTACCCTGAAAACAATCCCGGGGTTGATTTCGCGACAGCCAAGCGATATTGCGAAGCCGAAGGTGCACGCATGTGTACTGTGGACGAAATTTACTTTGGAGTACCAAGAAAATACTCCGTTCTTACATGCCCTGGGTCCTACTTGTGGTCTTCTACGGATTGTGGAGAAAACGACGAGGGTGTTTTTGTCACTGAGGCTACCACTGGAATTTGGAACGAAGGCACCGGCCATGGAGTCAGTTCTGTACCCAGTGGTCCTTCCAAGCATTGCATTAATAAGACTACGGCGGACTATGGATACATATATCCAGCGTGTTGCTCTGAATATAAAAAGAATCAGGCGAACCCCGCGGGATCTACTGCGTATCTCTATCCCAGTAGTTACAAAAACAAGACTCTGGAATACTTAGGCGTGGAGTATCCTGCCAGCACTTGGGGAAACGCGTCGGAGTTTCAGACGGTTTTTGAAAAAGAAGTCGATGATCAGCGCTTCTTTTTGCGCTTAGAAAACGGTATGGACGGTTTTTGCAAAGCTGGTAACTATGGTCCATCCATTCGAAAAGATTCCAGGAGAATGATGCCCTGTACAGAATACCAAAGCTCGTGCAAAGCAAAGAGAAAATTTCATGCTGATAGCGGGTGCGGGAAGCACACTCATTGTGCCGCCGGCATAGGTGCGAAGTATGGTTTTGCAGAAGGGGCACACGTTTGCATTCCGATGTACAGACTAAATCAGGTTCAATTCGTTCTCGGTTCTTCTTCTGCAATTGGGGGAGTGAAGCAAGATGTGCTGTTTGTTGAACGCGGCGCGGCGATAATCCCGGATGAGGCGAAAATTAAAGTTCTGAAGGGTGAAAGAACGGGTTGCGTCGGTGTTTGGGATAAAACAGTCGACGTAGCAGCCGAGACTACTTTGCAAAAACAGGGCGACTATATCATGCGACCGGAGAACTACCCACTCGTTGGTCCAATCAAAAATTTTAAAACGATTGAACGTATAAAGCGAAATGATGTGGATTTCGGTGGTGAGCTTCCAAACGTCAATCAACCGTATATGCTTTGGAAGGACTTTGTTCTGGATGGTCGAAACAAGATTTTTGGGTACGATTATGAAGATCCCAGGCATCAAGTTTGCATGTGCGATACCTCCACGGATTGTAACTCACCAACGTCCTGGCACGATCTCGGCAGCCTCGATGTCGACAAAGATTATCACCTATTTCAGAGGTACGAGCGGGCGATTGCAATTGGTGGTGACCTTTACGAATCGTACAGTTCTCGCGATTTCTACAAGCACGTTCCACCGTATTTGATACATTCATATGAAAACATGGTTGACCCTCTTCCCGGTAACTCGCAACAGTTGCACCATTCAAAAGACTCGAAATTTGCCGAGTTCTGCGCTCAGCGTTGCGTAGCGAACGACCGTTGCGTCGGATTCAGTTACACAAAGACGAGCATGAGTGGCGAAGAGATCAACTTTGTGTGTCGCATGCGTTCGAAGAGTATCAGGCTTCGAAAGACTAGGCCCCCCGCCCATCCACAAGTGTTCATTCTTAAATCCTTTGCAAGGGAACGTGGCGGGCTTCACCAATGGGATTGGCAACCAGAGATCAATTTCTCCGTAAAAGGTGAAAGAAATCATCCGACAACATTCGCCGAAAAGCAAAAGAATGTCGATCTGAATGGCTTTAATTCGACAATTTTGCCGATAAGCGGGAAGAAAAACTTTGACCCGGCCGTCGTTGACGTGAAAAATATACGCGAGCGAATGGACGCCCGAGAAGGTGGAGATGGTTTTGCTGATCTTAGGTGGAGAAAGTTTTGGGATGTCCTATACGCAACGGTTTCTGGAGATTCAAAAATTTTCCCGCGACTCAGCGCCAGAGCGAGCGATAACCCAAAATCCTTCTCCGTTCAGAATGAAAGCACGATTTCAATCAACACGTCGGCAAGTGTATTCTTTACGGGCGGGCTGTACCTGCATCGTCACAAGTCTACGTGTGGTGGTAATGGGAAAAATTTTCCGTGCGACATCGGAGGACATCATGGAAACAATTGGGGAGGCTTTTTCAGAGATGAATGGTCCAATGACGACGATTGGCGTCAGTTATGCTTTGTTCCACAAGATACCTCGGATTGGGGGGAGGGACCTAAACCCGAGCGAAATCGTCCCATCTGTTACACGGATGGCAACAAAAATACATGGGGCTATTGTGATTGCGAGGAGATTTCAGATACGAGACACTTTGGTTTCGATCTTGTTTTTCAAAACACGAAATTCCGCGGCGAAGAAGTGGTCATGATTACGGATGAGTTACACGGACCAATTCAGTCCATGCGTTGTACAGAGAGCCGGGATTTACTTTCTGAATGTTCTTTCTCTGGAAATACTTCTTATTGCCTAAAGAGCGAAAGATATTTGAGTGAATGGGTTTCGTCAGAAACGCTGTTTCGTGAGCCCGCTAATTATTATGCCAAGATTCGAAACTTTCCTAGCGACCATACCCACGAATCGCACCCGAATTTAAAAATCCTCTGCCCCGCTGGAGAAGTGCTCACAGGACTCGCATTCGCGAACAACGAGACTGATCCCACGGAGCAAGGAGTGTTGGCACGTTGCGGGGTCCCCAGTGGTTTTACGCTCGATGGAGATGAAGGATGGACAAACGATAGCACGCTCCTTTCTAAAGTAAATGGTGCACACGAGCAAGTCAATCACGGTGATTTTCGCAATCTTTTTTACACCAACTGTCCGGATGGCTTTGTTGCAACTGGTATAGCTCTTCAGGGTTTGCAAGGTAAGCAGAACAATCAATGGATGGGTTGGTACGGTCGCAATGATGAACGACATCTCCGCTGCGCGAAAGTGATTCGCACTGATCCAGATCCGAAAGAAGGGTACGCACGTGTATGCGAGCAAAGAGACTGCTCGACATCGACACAACTCGAGACTCGCAGCGAAAACTCACTCAATGACTGCATCGCGGCGTGCAAGAATCAAGACTGCACCGAAATAAGCTACGATGACGCAACGAATAATTGCATTTTGTATGCGCAACCGTGCAAAACTTCAAACACGCCGCATGGTCGAAGTGTGAATAGCGAACTAAAAGCACCAGAGGGATCCTCAGATTTCGGCAAGAATATTTTTACGCCCGTTGAATATGAGCATCCAGTCAAGAAAGAAAATTTAACGGAGTTTGAAGTGAGTTCACACCCTCTTCACAGCTTTTTTAACTCGAATAAGTTGGCGTGGAACACCGCCCCGTGGAGCGTTTGCTCTAAACCTTGCGGAGAGGGTTTTCAAACTCGGAAGGTGTTCTGCGCGCCAAAAGGTAGTTCGATCGAGGATGACAGTCAGGCGGAGGATGCTCTCTGCGGAGGTATTGCACAAAAACCAGCGACGTATCGAAGCTGTAACACTTTCAGCTGTCTTCCCTGGTGTCGGTCTGAATCGGCTGTGCGCAGGCCGTGCGCTTTGTACGAAAGAAGTACTCGCAGTGCGGCTCAAAGTGTAAGCATTCGAAGACAAACGTGTGAGGATTCTGGCTGCTGCTTCGCCCCTCGTCGGAACAATACCGATTTAGAGTGCTACGCGAAACCAGAAGACTCTGATTGGTGGAAAAGTTCTAAATGGACTCCGCTTGCATGGGAAAAGTGTACAAAAGCGCCGCACGACGTGTGCTTAGAACAAGCGGATCGCAACACAAAAACACGAGAAAATATCTGCGCAAAAAGTGATGGGACTATCAGTAGTCGAGCGCAATGCGAAGCTGCTGAACCTGCGAATCTTCAATCGTGTCTGAAACACGAAAAGTGTCTACAATGTGAGCACGAGTGCGAGCACGGCACGTGTGAAAAAGTCATGCACAAAAGGTCCCCGTGGAGTTGGCACAATAAGTGCACTTGTCTCAATGGCTGGACCAAAAGTGGCCAATCTACTAATGGTCCGTGCTCACTGAAGATTGGAGTAGATAATATCATCGAAAACGAAGAAGGATACGGAGAGGTTGGCGACGCCACTGACTGCTCGACAAATCCGAGCTGGACAACGGGTGATTGGGGGGAGTGCAAAAGGGCAGTACCCCCAGCTACTGGTGGCATAAGGATGAGAGACGTTTCATGCTCTGCGAATTCACAGTGCTACTCTAACCACGCGTGCAACTCAACAACGAAACCTATTTCCATTGATGAGACGTGTACCTTTACTGCAAGCGCAGATTTGGAAACTTCTTTGCCACCTGCGATGGACGACGTGCTCAAAAATTCCGTCGAGTATTCGAAATTGTCGCATGCGATGGATAAAGACGACGATTTTGTCTTTTATGAATTCCGCAGCGCACCTGCGAGTCATAGCTTTTCTGCCGCGATCTATACATGTGTGAAAGTGTGCAAAGATTCGGTCGGATGCATAGGTGTAATGTTTGAACCAAAGCAAGGTGCAACCATGGGGGAATGCTCGCTTATTTTTGGTGGTTCGTTGAAGTTTCAGACTCTTGAAAGGAGCTCTAAGTCTCACGTTTTCATGAGACGCGGATATCTGACCCAGACACCCCACGCAGGTACTCAAGAGGCTAGAGATCTTTACAATGCGGTGATCGGTACGGAAACATGGTCGGAAGAATTGGAAGAATTGGTTCTCGATTTGAATGAACAGGATGCGAAGAATACCTCAAGCATATCGGCCGATGATCCAATATGGACTTGGATTCAGAACCAAAGTGGTAAGCAAGATGTGCCACTTCGTAAGTCATTCCTCTCGCTTTCGATGCCGATGCATCCGCGAGTAATCGAGCATGTGCGATATTTAAGAAATTTCTTGACCTATTACTACGATGACGACAGCATTGCAGATTTGGTTTTATCGTTTGCCCATAAGTACCGTAATTTACGAGGGATCATGAACTCAACGACAGAGCGAGAAGACGACCCATCGGTATGGACTACCTCGAAAGAATTTCAAAGGATGTGTCGCATTAACAAAAGACGAGACAACTGGAACTCAGCACCACTCTCCAGAACTCCGAATCCTTCTCCGCTCGCAGCTTTGAAGTTTTTGTTGGAGAAGAATGAACAAAGCTACGCTTCGTCAACCTTTGACGTAACTGAGGCTCCTTGGCCATTACTCTCGATACACGCGATTGCGCATATTCCGACAGATGAGTGCGAATGGATTTGGTCGAGATATGAACTTGCCGAGCCCGATAAGAAAGAATTTGTAGACACTAACCGGACACCAGGGTTGGCCACTTCTTGGGCACACTACTCTGATAATTACATGCGCTATGAAGTTCAGTGCATGGAATCAAACTGGCACAAGGATTCTCTCCCACGAATATCCCAAGATGGAGGAATGTGTGGTCGTCTGGCATACATGGCTGTGGGTAACACTGGATGTCGTGGGAGTCCTTCTACTATGGTTGGACAACCTATGCATGCGGCTGCGATTGCTTTTGACAAGGCCCCCGATGGGCATTGGGAAATGGATAAATATAACTGGATTTATAGCAGTTATTGGACAACTTTTGAAAATCCTGTTCAAACTGATGATATTTCTGGTGCAATAAAAACACGAGAAACGTCCATAGATCACGCAGCTTCCATACCTTTGGCCATGAATGTCGGTCTTGATTCGTATTTGGATGTTCGTCTCGCGATGCATTTGTTTCGAAGTGTGTATTACAACGAGGGCAACTCTATTCTACCCCGCGTTACTAATATTCTTTTGAGTGCACTCGAGACGAATCCACACGTTCCAGAAGCTTGGGAACTAATTTTTACGCATCTTGGTATGACGACTTTGCAAAATAACACGTTGTTCCAAAAAAGCTTCGAGCAATTCAAGCCGATTGCCAAACACTATCCAACTACATTCAAAAAGCTCATAACAGCGGCGGGATCTTTGTTTGAATGCCCTAGAGGAATCACAGAATCTGGTCCAATCAAGTGGTTGGAAGACACCATAGATTGGCTCGCCACTTCGGAAGGCGGCGGAACGTTGGGAGAACTTAGTTTGAAGCTCGATATGTACGTTGAAATCTTACCGTGTTATAGAAGTGCACACGGCTCAGGAATGGATATCGTTAGAGCTTGGGAACCGTATTTAATCGCCGCAGCTTGGAATGAACCTCTTGGTATTACAAAGGATACTCGAACGTATTACGCGCGATCAGATGGTCCCACATCGAAGGCTGCTTTTGCTTCTATCTTTAGATTTCTCTTTGGTTGTGGACCAACGTCTACTCGCGAACAAGCTATACAAAGTAGAGACTTCTGCGGCGCTTCGCTTGCTGGGACGAACCATACAGAAATACTCGATTATCTCGAAGAGTTGATGACAAAAATTCCCCACGGGCACATTGGGAAGATGCAGTTTAACGTTCCTCCGTTTTATCATCAGTGCGGTAATTCAAACAGGTATCCGGAATTCGAAGCAACTGGTGCAGGCAACGACGCGTGGACGATTTGGATGCGTACGGGTAAGGTTTCTCCTCGCGCAGCTTTTGGCACCGTGATGAGTATGCTAGGAAAGTACAAGTCATTTTTAGGTCAGTGGAACTCGTGGGTGGATGAAGAGAATGTGTACTTGGATGGACTCGCGGATCCGCAGGAGCTTTATGCAAATGGTTGGATGAGTTACAAATCGGAAAGTATATGGACGGAATTCAAGAGATGTGCCGGCTTTTCCAGGAAACGTATGCGACGCGAACTCTTGGATGAAGGAGAACATTTTGCTTCCACGCCATCTCTTGACTCACAAAGCGTGCTCAATAGGACGCATACACTTACCATCCCCATGACGTTTGGGAGGAAGAACCGCGAAGACTTTGCGCAACTTCAAAGGACTCACAAAATCATGCTGGACAAGATTGATGAACATTTTGACATTCGAAGTGGCGACGGTGAAGCTTTTACTCCAAAGGGGCGGTCGCTCTTGAACTTTGAGAGTTACTTTGAACAAAACTCGGTGTTCGCCTCAAACAATGCTGCTCTTACGAATGAACTAGAAACGGATTCGCAATTTTCCGATAATCTTGAAGGCTCGGAATCAGAAGTTTTACATGGAACAAGTATACCTTCTGACTCCCAAGAGACTTCTACAAAGGTTGATCCCGTGATGAGTGAAGCGTTTGACACGACTGAGTGCATGCTAGGTTGCATCATGTGTGTTCCAACACCATGTGGTTCGAATGCTTCAACAGCGTCGTGCGCAAACTTGACTGCCTGTGATGTATGCGCAGAGTCTTTCTCTTTGCAAAACAGAGATGGCAATATGGTTTGCATCAAGGCTGGCATTTCGCCAATGCAGGAGAAGTTTACCTTTACGAATGGTAGCGGAACAAATGGATCGTCAACACCTGAGCCGTTGCCACCAAGCCCGCCACCTTTAGCACCAGACCTACCTCCAACCCCGCTCTTTCCGAGCCAACCATCAAGCCCACCACCTCTGTCACCAAGTCCACCCCCACTTTTACCACCTCCATCTCCAAGTCCGCCTCCGGCTCCATTACCGCCGCATCCATCTCCACCACCACCTCCGTCACCTTTACCGTCACCGCCACCTTTACCGCCGCCGTCCCCTTCTCCTCCGCCTTTTCCTCCTCCGTCACCATCTCCGTCACCGCCACCTTCACCGTCGCCGCCACCAACACCACCGCCCCCGCCTTGTGTGCAAACAAACTCCTGTCCTTCTCCTCCACCCTCATCACCTCCAGTTCCATCATCACCACCGTCACCACCACTGCTGTCGCCTCCGCCAGTACCCCCTCCAGATATTGAAATGTTACGTAGTCTATTTACTCCTCCCCCTTCTTCTCCTCCTCCAGATGATGCTCCGCCTTTTGTGGATGACGATGGGGTGCCTACGGGAGTCGGTGAGGCTCCATACCACGATGAAGAGGTTCAGAACACGAATCAGAGTTATCCAAAAAGACAAACTTCGAATGATGAATCGCTATTGCCGGAGACGTTATTCAACATGCCCAGGTATAATCCAAACACGGGCTCAACTTACGAGGGCAAGTTTCAGAATCCGATGAAAGATGCAGATTACCAGGGCATGCTCCTGGGTCAGGCGCTTCCAGGTTTCGTTCTCGCAGGATTTGGGTTACTGTTGGCGATTGTTTCAGTTCTCTTGACGGTTGCAGTGTCCATCACGAAGTGTTTTGGTATGTGCTTCGATTCTTGCAACAACGTGTTCAAACCGAAACCGTTCACAACGAAGCAGCTGCAAACGACGAAATTAGTCATCTTTTTCTTTTCGATCATGAGCTTGTGTGGATTTGGTGTCATACTTTCGCAATTAGTAGAGTTAGGATCGCGCGAACATTTGTTGACGATTGCGAACGATTCTGTGTCTGAGATGCAAAATGCGACATTGGAGATAGAGGCAACCTTAGGAGTAGATGGAACTGATACGAAATTGTTAACGTACTCAGAGTTCGTTTCTGAATTGAATGACGATATTGATGATATTAAGGAAGTATACGGAGATGCTGAAGACTTTGTAAACGAGCAGCAGTCGTTGATTCAAGGCATTGCAGGGGCCTGTGCCGGTGGCATGATCATGACGATACTTCTCTCTGCCTTTCTTGTCTACAAAGATCAATGGAAGTTGCTCATCGTGGTGACTATTTTCACATCTCTATTTATGATTTTATCATGGATTTCCTGGGGTTTGCTAACGATGGTGGGTACTTTTTTGAATGATATGTGCTGGTCGATGGGCGAATTTGTTAAACCGGACGGTGAAGTGCGAATGGACATGATGGATATCTTACCATGCGTGAGCGCTACGACCGCCGTCGATACTATTGGCATGCTTAGGAATTCGATTTTGGAAAAAACATACGAAGTGAACCAAATTATCGTCGATAACAATCCACTTCGGGAGCTCCCTTTACTTTGCCAGGAGTACGTGGCTGTTTCGGTGAATGAAACTTGCAGTCCAAATGGGAATTATGCCAAAACAAACTACGCCAAAACGGTTTGCTCAGCGAAAGATGCGGGCCTGTTGAGAAACGACATAGATGCCGACGGGTACTACTTTTATCCCGAAAAAGGTTGCGTTTATTCAAACAGCACTTGGGATAACAATCTTGGTTCTCGTCGACACGTAGTTGATGCGTCTGACTTTGAACGCATGTATGCCGGTAAAATAGCTTCATCCGAAGAATATAATCGAGCCAAAGATGCTGCGGAACACGCATCTCGTTTGATTGAAATCGTTCCGGAGACACAAAAATTAGTGACTTGCGGTTACGTAAAGGATGCCTTCCGAGCGATTACGCTAGAATGTGACGCGACTATTGACAACCTCAAGATTATGTGGGTAGGAAATGTTGTCTTGGCGCTCTCCTTATTTTGTGTTTGGGTTTCGTACGCGGTGGCCATTAACCGCTTATCGAACCGCGACCGTCTCATTAATTCGATTCGCGGTGCTCCTTCTTTGAAAGAAAAATTTTGGACGCCGTCGCCAGTCGACGATGAAATTCTGTACTCCGGCTCTACTTTCGAGCGATCTGCAGACGGGAAAAGTTTTAAACAATACGGCATGAAGCCAGTCGTGAAGACGCTTCGGGCCCTCTCCATGCGGGAAAAAAAAGAGGTTTCGAAAGAGGAGGCGTTCAAAACAATTTTTCACCGCGATTAAAGCGCTGCCGACGCGCCGGCGTTGCGCTTTAATTTAAACATATTTATACACATTTTACTCTTATTACTCTCTGAAATACGTACGCTACCGCACATAAAATCGAGCCGAGTCGCGTTCCTTCTCTTCTTCTTCTTCTTTTTCTTGTTGTGTATGTGCCAAAGTAAAGTATTCTGTCTTCTTCAACCCTATACGCATTGAAATGAAGAAGTTTTTGCCTTTGGGAGGAAGAAAGAAAAATGTCCTCAAAGGAGATTCCTAAACGATGAAGCGCGCGCGGAAAGTGCCGTTGAAGCTGCGATCGCCGGAACCGGTGCCTCCGAAGAAGCGCGCGAAGAAGACCACCACCACCACCGCGGACGACGACGACCGAAAGTGTCGTCGTCGTCGTCGTCAAAATCGTCGTCGTCTCGAGGGCGACGACGACGACGTCCTCCTCGCGGTCGAGCACCGGAATCCGAACGGCAATGCGCGTCGTCGGAACACTGGAGCGAACGCGCGTAAAACGTCCGCGATCATCGTCGCCAGAAACGAGGACGGTGGAAAGAGAGAAGAAGAAGAAGAAGAAGAAGAAGAAGAAGAAGAGAACGCGGGAGAGGGGACGAATCTGCTCGGATTCCTGATCGAAGCGACGGATTGCGCGAGCCCCGTCACGACGGACAGACGCGAGACCGTTCAAAATTCAAAAACGTCAAACGACGACATGAAAGAGGAAGCGAAAACGACGACGAAATCCGAAAACGACGATACGAGTACGGAAGCAAAAGAAAAAGAAGAAAACAAAGGAATACTACTAACTGCGAGAACGCCGCCTCCAGAACCGCGGTGCGTTGGTGGTGCTGTAACGACAACTTCCGCGGCGGCGACAACTTCCGCGGCGGCGCGGGTGGCGGGCGCGCCCTCGATGGAAGAAGAGGACGAAACCGCGGACGAAGCGCTTCTTCTCGAAGACGAGAACGCGATCATCGAATCTATCGCCAAGGCCAAACCGAAACAAGGGTTGATCATGTTCGTTCAATGGCTCGACGTACTCGTGTTTGACTTGAAATCTCGAGTGGCGACGTTGAAACGATCGAAAAAACGAGCGCAAAAGGCGTTTTTGAGAGTTTTGAAAGAGGAGAAAAAATCCTCCTCCTCCTCGTCGACCAACGCCGCCAACAACAAAAGAGATTTGAAAATGTTACACACGCTGGAGGACTTTTGGGGCGTCGAGTTGAACGAAACAGAAAAGTCCTTGGAACGAGCGCGAGCGACTTTAGACGCGCACAAGCTGATGTTGATGGAAGAAGATAAAGAAGAGGAGACGAATACGAATCCCCTAGGAGTAGTAAAAAAGGCACCCGCGGGGACGGCAGTAGAAGACAAAAACGACGGAAATGAGGACCGGGAAGAAGAAGAAGGAGGTAAAGAGCGAGAGAAAAGTATTCTGGCGTCGGCCGTGGCGTTTTATCGAACTTCTTTAGGGTTAGCGACGCCGGCGAGACGTCGCGAGTCGTAGCGCTCCTCTCCGTTGTACAGTATAGCACTTTACGCCAACAAACCATTCTTCACTTTTTTTACTTTTACACGAAGTACCCATATTTGTCGCATCTTTTGCATGTCCTTTTTTGTGCACGAATGAGCAGAGTGAAAGAAGAGAATGCCGACGGTGTGGTGGGCATAACCGTCGTCACCGGTTTCCTGGGTTCCGGGAAGACGACGTTGGTGAACCACATTTTAACGAGCAATCACGGGTACAAAATAGCCGTCATTTTGAACGAATTCGGGACGGATTTAGGCATCGAAAAGATGTTGGTGACGACCACACACGACGAGGAGGACGGGGAAGAGACGCCAGAGAAGAAGACGAAGAAGAAGAAGAACGCCTTGGTCGAAGAATGGGTGGAACTCGATAATGGGTGCGTCTGTTGCACCGTGAAAGGCTCGCTGATACAAACCATAGAAAAACTGATGGAGAAGAAGAAGAAGAAAGGAGATGATGATGATGATGATGATGAAATCAACGAAAGGAGCGCGTTCGATTACATTTTACTGGAAACGACAGGTCTCGCCAATCCGGGGCCGATATGCGGAGAATTATGGGTAGATGATGCTCTGTTAGAAGATTCGGAAAATGCGGCCGTGTTAGATTCGGTGGTGTGCGTCGTGGACGCGAAATACATCGAAACGCAGTTGATGGAAAATCTCGAAGCGCAAGAACAAATAGCGTACGCAGATACGATTGTTTTGAATAAGTCTGATTTGGTTGAGACGGAAGAGGAGATGGAAAGAATAAAAGAGAGATTGGAAAGCATAAACGCAGATGCAAAGTTGGTCATAAGTGAACGGTCTCGAGTAGATTTGTCTTTCGTGTTGGATCAGAAGAGTTATAAAGGAAACGTAAAGAGTCGATTGATAGAAAGTAAATTGAAACAACAAAAGTTTTTCGCAAAAGGTGCAAAAGATTTAGCCATGCTCATGAGTGGCAATAAACACGACGAAACGATTACGACGGTATGTTTGACCGCGAAAGGTTTTGTCGATAAAGAAAAGTTTGAAAACTGGATCGAAGATTTGCTTTGGGAGAAGAGGAATGAACCAAACGGCGCGGACATTTTGCGGTGTAAAGGCATATTGAATAGTAGTAATAGTGATAGCGGTAGTATTGGTAGAAGTAAACCACCACTCGTTTTACAAGGCGTGCGAGATGTTTACGAGATTACGGATGGTTTTGACGGGTTGGAACTTCAAGACGACGGATTGAGTAGAGTGGTCCTCATTGGACGGCGGTTGCGTTTCGAGGAATTGCGAGTAGGATTTGAGCGTTGTTTTTCCGTTTAGTTCGAGTCGTAATTTTACATATATTCTGGTATTGATAAGTAGCTAATCGTATTTTATTAATCGTATTAGCTCTCTGCTGCGTCTATTCGTATTCTATTTCTATCCATCTCTCTCTCTCTCTCTTTCTAAATCGATTTCAAAATACCTCGCAGTCTCTCTGGAATGCCCTTCTTCTCGTTATCCGTCGCGTTTACGTTTGCGCCTAACTTTGCCAATAAAATCGCACACTCGTCCTGTCCCGCCTCTGCGGCCACTAGCAACGGCGTCTGTCCCATGTTATCTTTCTCGTCTATTTTAGCAGCACTTTGTCCTTCAAACAATACTTTCAACACTGCCACCCGCCCTTGGCTCGCCGCTCGATGCGAAGGCGCGTTCCCTAACGTATCCTTGGAGTTCACATCTGCACCGGCTTCGATAAGTTTCCTCGCTATATCTGGAAACCCTTTCGAAGCAGCGTAGTGTAACGCCGTTAATTCTCGCTCCGTTTTAGCGTTGGGATCTGCGCCCGCGCTGAGTAACACAGAGACGGTCGTCAAGTGTCCCCCCGCCGCGGCGGAGTGTATTGGACACCCGCCCCATTCGCCTCGTTCTGGTGCATCCATTAACTCTCTGCCTTTCTTCGTGGAAACGAACCGCTCCACGAGTTCCACGCGTCCGAGACCAGATGCCACGTGCACAAAACTTCTCTCCGGCTCGTCGTCGTCGTCGGAGTTCCATCCTCCTCCTCCTCCTCCTCTTCTTTTCGATGATAATGACGATGATGACGATGATGAAAATGACTCCCCTAAAATCGCTTCCAACGCCTCCTCCTCCATCTCGTCGAACGCGTGCACGTTCCCTTCTTTCACCGCGTTCGCGTAAAAAGACATGCATTTTTTCGTGGAGGAGGAAGAGGTCGTCGACCGCTTTCTTTCCTCCTCCATGATCGTCGCGTCAAAGTCTTCTTCTTCCCTTTTTTTCAAAGTCGTTTGTACTCATCAATGCCTTCTTCCCTTTTTTGTTTACTCCTCCTACGCCTAGTAATTAATAATGAATGGAAAAGGGAAGACGGACACAAAAAAAAAAGAGTCAAAGAGACCCCAGAAAAAAAAATACTTTTGAGAAGGTCTTTTTAGGGTTTCAAAATTTTCAAAAAAAATATATATATATCTTTCTCCGATCTTTTTTTGTCGAGTTTTGATAAAAATTTTTGAAAAACGAACAAACAACACACTACTC